>Ga0208550_10103_pt1 | contig 21272 bp, 14 predicted proteins | sample Wag4S2014_12_3_FD_187356 | JGI IMG/M metagenome (GOLD analysis project Ga0208550, IMG submission 187356) | Deep subsurface shale carbon reservoir microbial communities from Ohio, USA - Utica-2 Time Series 2014_12_3 (SPAdes) (version 2) ... | reverse complement strand
GTTGATATTTGAGGGGTTCGGGTGTATAATAGTATTAGAAGAAAATAAATTGGAGCTGGGCAAAATTAATTGAAACTTTATACTTGATTAATTTTAATTTGTATGTTATTATATAATTAAGGATAGATATATTTTTTTAGTTAAATAAGACTTTAAATGTCTAATAAGGAAGTGATATCAATTTATACACTAAATAAAGTGGCAGAGATTGCTGCAAAATATGTTGGGGAAGATAATATTCCTACTAAAAGAACGCTGTCCAGGTGGATCAACAGGCAGGTTCTTTCTGATTATGTAGAGAAGGAATATTTAGGTCAAGGTGGTTTAAATGTCAGTTATCCCGATTCCATAGTTGCTGAAGTAATTGCAGTTATTGAGCTTAAGCAAAGTTTAACGCTTGATGAAATAGCTAGAGCTAGAGCTGGAGAAGGGGTCGCAACAGAAATTTACAACGATAAGCTAGAAGAAATTAAAAAACAATTAGGAGGAAACTAATTTGAATAAATATTTAATAGTAAATGTCGATGGTTTGGAATCAAATGAAGCTGAGAAAACATTAAAATTTGTTAAAGCTAATAGTAGACGCCGCGCCTTAGAAAAATATATTGTTGATAATTGGAAAAAAGGTGGTTTTTTTACTAGATGCAAAAGAGATAGAGATTATTCTGATTGGTCCAGACACATTTACACTGAAACCGATGATAGAGAAAAAATGAAAGAAATTATGCTGAGGTCTTTAATTGATGATCACGGGGAAAAAATAGGGAAAGAATTATTTAATTATTATCATTTCTTGTGGGAATTTAACGAAGATAAAGAAGAAGAACATATGGTTTATCCAACTGTTGAACAGGATTATAAAATATCTGATAAAGCTGTTATTGCTTTTTTCAATGAAGAAATTGATGATATTTTAAACTGGGAATTCCATTATGCTAGAACAGAAATAGTTTTAGTTGATGAAATAGATTTGATTAAATAAGTTAATAACAATTTTATATAAAGTTTTAACATTGGATAGGTTGGGCTTTGGCCAGCTCAACTGAAACTCACATTCCCTTCGAGATGTGATTCCAATGTTTTTTTATTAAATAGTTTTATCATCGGAGGGAATATATAATCGAAGGAGATTAAAATAATGGATTTTATCAAATTGAACAAAACTCAAAAAGAAAAGGATCAACGCTTTATGCAGATACCAAAAAATTTATATCTGAATCCTAAATATCGGGATAACATAACAGCAACAGATTATTTAATTTATGGTTTATTGTTAGACAGAGCAAGGTTATCACGAAAGACTACAAATGATCCCAATGAGCCAAACTGGGTTAATAGTCAAGGGGATTTATTTGTTCGATATAATAGAAAGAAAATAAAAGAGGCTATTGGTGTTAGTCCGAAAACTGCAACTAATAGTTTTAAAAGGCTAGAGGCAGCAGAGTTATTAAAGGTTGTTCGAGGAATGAAAAATAACAAAAATAAACCCAATGAGTTTTATGTAGTTTTGCCAGATGATCCACCCAAAGAAGAAAAAGAAGAAGAAAAAGTTAGTAGTGTAAAAAGTTCAGGGGGTACCTGTAAAAAGTACACTACCCCCCCGAAAAAAGGTAACACGATTGATACTGAACTTAGTGATACTGAAAAGAGTGATACAAATTATACAATTTTTAAAAATGAAGAACAATCAAAACAGGCTAATAAAGTATGGAATTATTATTCTGATAAAGTAGAATCCACCAATAAAGATTATGAGCTTAGAGTAGGATTCAATGATAAGAGGAAAAGAAAACTTAAATCAGTATTAGATAATTTTACAGTTGATGAGCTTAAACAAACAGTAGATGCTGCTTTCAATGATAATTACTTTAATGGTAGAAAAGACGGTACTTTTAGATTAGCGTTTGGAACTATGTTCAGCGAGGGAATGCTGGAGAAGTTTTGGAATGATGCCAAGAATAACAGCTCAGTTGATGATGATATTATTCCAGATTATTATGCAGATTTAGATTAAACAAATAACCTTTTCACCAGCCTGTTATTTTCAATAATAGCAATTGGTGGAGATAATAAATATATGTTGATAGATTACAACTGAGGAACTTGCGACTTATTCCGAATTTCCATTTTATAGAAAAGGTGGTGATTACATTACTAGCTTAGAGAGAAGGCTCAAAAGGATTGAGGAAAGAGCTTCACACTTGATAGATCAGCATATATTGCTAGGAGGAACTGAAACTGTTATCAGCAAAAACGGAAAGCAGGTTGAGCTGACAAAGGCTGATTATATGGAAGTGATCCGAGAAATTACAAAGGAGGTGTGGAATCAAGATTACACTGCTAAAAGCGAGTTTATACCACTTCTTAGAAATTGCAGGAATGAGAGTGGTGCAGCATATTATCTAAGGGAGGGTTGGTTATCAGATAGGACAAGAAAATAATTCTATGAAGGAGGTGATATTATGTTTATGCTAGTTGTAAATTCAATTGGTGATGCTGGAGTTGTTAGAGGTGCATCTGCTGACGGCAAAAAGTTAAAGGTTGACTGGAATAACGGTGGCTATCAGTGGGAAGAAGAAGAAAATTTACATTTAATCGGTAGGACTACTTGGGCTGGGCGAAACTGGAAAGAAAAAATCTCCACTGCTGACGACAGGGAGATAATCACAAATTACAGATATTAATTTGACTTGACTATAAACATTTTAACAAAAATAATTCAATTTGAAAAGAGTTTATAATTTAATATGAGATTTATTACGGCGACTTCTATTTTAGAGGTGGTCTTTTTTAATGGAAAAATTTAATTGATCTCAAATTGAGGGGCGGCTATCTAGTCAATAGCTGCCTAAAATTTAAAATAAATTAACAGTAAGAATGGTATTAATTAGCAATGTTTTGCCAGTGGTGAAACTGCTATGATGTACAGCAAAACAGGGAAGTTAAGCAAAAGGAGGTTTTTTGATGAGTGGAGCTAATAAGATGTATAAAAATAAGATTCATTTAACTGATATAGACAGTTGCAGACGATATTTAAGCAGAGTTATTAATCAGTTAGACGCTGGAGCTATTGACGGACAAGCTGCCAGAGATAGAGGTTATATAATTAAAATTATCGCTGAGCTAATCAAAGACGGTGAACTCAGTGAAAGAGTTGAAGAATTGGAAAAAATGCTTGAGATTGAAGGTGCTGCATAATGAGTAGGATTGAAAGCAGACTCAATCGCTTAGAGGCAGCAATGAAGAAGGATAAGCTGGAGCTGCAGTTGATAACAGGCGACAGCATACTCTTAGACAACAGCGACTTATTGAGCTTATTTAATGAATCTATAAGCTATATTCCTGTTAAAGCAAAGAATGGAGAAGTCCACTTTCCAGCAGCTCAGGAAGAACTGTCAGATAATATGCTTTCAGTGATGTATGCTAAGGAAGGACAAGATCCGTTTATTGATAATGTTAAAAAGATAATGACTGAATATAAGGAGGCAACAGAATGAAAATAATAGATGCTATTGCTCCAGATATGCCACAAAAGGAGCTTGATGAGATGCACGACTATATACTGCTGACAGATGATCTGAACGCTGAGGAATTGCAGATAATAGGCGCTGCGCTCTATACAACTTTAAGCGATGATGATAAGAAAAAGATTATAGGTTCTATTGAAGATTTAAGAAATTTAAATAAAACACTAAAAGGAGATGATTGTTAATGAGTTATTTCAAAGAATTTGATGCAATTAAGAGGGCTAAGGAAAGTTATGATAAGGATATTAAACAGCTAGAGGATAAAATACAGGAAAAGAAAAATGTTAAATTTCAGGTTGAGCATATGGAGCAAAGAAGAAAAGAACAATTAAGTAAATTACAGCAGCAAGTTGAGGACCGGAAAGCTAAATATCAAAAAGACTTAAAGAAGGGCTATAAGCGAGAGTTTGAGAAAATTAAGTCCTCTACTGGATACGGCGACAGTACAGCAGTTGAAACTGAAACTCAAATAAAACATTTAGAGGGTAAATCACAAGCTGAAATTCAGATGAAGGTTAATCAATTTAGAGAAAACGGAAATCACGAAGGCTTAAGCATAATTAAAAATAAAATGTCAAATGGAGAAATTCCAGTTGTCAATTTAGGAGATTATGAAAGTTTTGATGATCAGGTAGAACAGCTTGATAATTATTTCAAAGGGAAGTACGGACAGACTACAAGTAGAATTGGTGGAGGTAAAGAGGCAGTAGGAGAAGTTAAGTCAGAATTGGGGCTGATATAATGCAGCTGAAATATTTAAAAACTGTCTTTGATGCTGATAAATATAATATCACTGAGGAAGAATTGGAAGGACTGCCGTTAAAGGACCAGGTGCAGCTTGTAGCAGATAAGATGCAGCAGTTTGCTGATCAGCAGACAGCAATTAAAGAAGAACACGACAGAAAAGCAGTTAAGGCTTTTAATGAAGTAAAGAAACATAAAAAATTAAGAGCTGCCGCACAAAGTCAGGCTGCTAATGTCAGAGAAAATAGAGGCAGGTTGCTCAAAGAATATAATTCAAATCTGCCACTAATAGAGTTGAAAATGGAGAAGGCTAACAATGAATAAACTATTAGTTGCTTTTATATCATTTGAACTCTTTTCAGCTCTTGTGTTAGGAATCTCAATTATAAATATAATCGGTTAACTTCAAAAATAGATTTCTCCAGCTCATATAATCAATATGTGGGCTGGAATGAGTTTATTTGATGCTTAGAAGGCGTTTAAAAGGCTTAACCTGATTAATACCCCACTTTGCAAAAACTTTTGCCTTGTAGAGCCTCTGTTATATTGGATAAACAGCCTATAAAGGTTGATATGTCGGGGATAACAAGGGTTCAGGTACTATTTTAAACGATTACTCAATTTAAATAGTCCTTCAAAATGGTATAAGGTTATAAACCCTGTTATGTCGGGAAGGATAGAGGGTGTCAACTATACTCAAAATACTGCTGCAGGTTTTCTCCTTTTACTAGCCTTATATAGCTGAAAGACTTTGAGCCTTTGCTATCACTAGAAGGTTAAAAAAATGATATACTGCTTAAAAAATTGGATAGTCTAATCAGCAGCAGAAAACTATTAATATTTTATCAGACCAGCTGGAGAAAATGCAGCAGCAACAGAATGAGATTAAGCAGCGACAAAATAAATCATTTATCGACAAGTTGAAAGATTTATTTAAATAAAATATTTATGTGAATATGCCACTAATTTGTTGACAAAACACTTTTGAGTTGATATACTTAACATAGTAAGTGAATGAGCCACTATTTCATACAGAATGGTGGAGCATACTCAAAAGGAGGTTTTACAGGTGGCTAAAAGAAAAATACCTGATGTTCTGACAGAGGAAGAGGAGCAAAAGCTATTAAATGTATTCAATGAAAGGTATTTATCACCAACTAGAAATAAAATAATGATCCAGTTAATGCTTAAAACAGGTTTGAGGTTATCAGAGGTTATTAATTTAAAGTGGAATAATATTAATTTACAAACTGGTAAGCTGAAAGTTGTTAACGGCAAAGGTGGTAAAGATAGGATAGTTTGGTTTAATAATGGTACTTTGGATAAGCTAAGAGAGTGGAGGCAGCGACAGGCAGACGAGATAGGTGCTGCTGACTATGTATTCACTACCAGCAAGGGTAAACAGCTTAAAGCTAATGATGTCAGAAAAATGGTATATAGATACGCTGAGAAGGCAGGGATTCAAGAGGAAGTTGAAAAACATTATCATGATGAAGAAGGCAACAAACTAGCTGAAACTTATAATCAGAAGAAGGTTAGTCCTCACACTTTTAGACATACATTCGCAACAAGGCTTTTGAAGGAAAGCAATAATCTGAGAGTGGTGCAAAAGGCTTTGGGTCATTCTGATATATCTACAACTCAGATATACACTCATATTGTTGATACAGAGCTTGAAAATGCTATGAAGGCGTTAAAATAATAAGGGGTGGGTAAAATGAAACAGTATTTGATTAAAGCTAGAACAAAGGGGTTTAAACATAACAGCCCGATTAGATCTCATATATTTGCTGCAGATGAAGAAACTGCAATGATGAAATTTAGGGCTGAATATGATAAAGAAGAAAACATTAATTATAATCAGGTAGAATTTATATCTATCGAAGAAGTAAAATAAACTTTGGACTCCTGAGCTTTCATCTCCAGCTTAGGAGTTATTTTTTGCAATACACTTGATTAATTTAGTAAATTGTATTACAATTAAGAAAATGGTTAACATAAAATATTAAAAATTACATATAAAAAAAGAATTGCCCAGTCGGTGTTGAAAGCACCACTGAGCGAACTACCACTTCCCAAACAAGCAGTAGTTGAATTCTTACAACTTAATTATACCAAAAGTTGTGAGGATTGACAAGAGAAATTTTAGGACTTGCTGGGAAACTGGTTAGTCCTTTTCTATTTGATATATAAAAAAGGTTGCTGGTTAGAGGAATAACAGCAGAGTTGATAAAATAACTGCCGGGCTGGCTGTCCCGATTTAGCTAAGATGAGAAAATAACTAAGCCACTCAGATGTGCAGCAGTAAATTGCGATGCTATTTATATAGTTTCAGACGGATTGATTGCTGCGACCGTCCTAGACTGCTGAGAATAGCTGTTTAAGCTGTTTTTAGTGGTGGATAATATCCTAAGCAGGTGAAACTCCTGCACGATTTAACGCTAGACCTGAGGTCGTCAGAAGGATAGCAGGGAAAGTCCTGCCACTGTGAAGAAACTTCGAGCTCTGCAAAGGGCAGATGTTAGGTGTTATCTCTTTTATGCAAGGGGATAACGCTGCTCAAATTTGCTTGAGATACAAGGGCAGGCTTATTAAAACCGATTACTGATAATTGCTCAAATTGTTAGTTTGATGTTAGTTTCACCCGATAAAATTAAAAAAGTATGATATAATATAGTTAGAAGTTGAAAATTAAAGCAGATATAAAGTAGAATCCAACTGAGATTAAAAAAATATGATAAAATATAAGTAGATTAGGAAGTTGCTGCACTATTGGTGCACTAAAGCTGACTGACTAAAAGTCGAATATGTTAAAATATAAATATAGAGAAGTTGTTAATCCTGATGTCAGTCTGATGTCAATAAAACTGATTGACTAAGGGTCAAAAATGTTAAACTATAAGTAGGTGGAGAAGTTGGCAGTTTGATGATAATTTGATGATAGAGAACAGTTGATAATTTGAGGGTTTGGGTGTACAATAGTATTAGAAGAAAATAAATTGGAGCTGGGCAAAATTAATGAAACTTTACACTTGATTAATTTTAATTTGTATGTTATTATATAATTAAGGATAGATATATTTTTTTAGTTAAATATGTCATTCTTTAGCACAAAGGGGTTGATAATGATTAAAACTTTAAATAAAGCAATGGAGATTGCTGAAAAATATATTGATGATCTACCGAGCAGGAGGACACTGAACAGATACATTAAAGACGGTGTGCTCCCTTCCTATGAGTATAAAGAATATTTAGGTCAGAATGGACTGAATGTCCTTTATAGTGATGAGCTTGTGCCTTCTATCATTGCAGCAGTTGAGCTCAAAGGAAAGATGACTCTATCTGAAATAGCTAGAGCCAGGCAGGGAAAAGGAGAATTTGTAGATATTTATAATTCTAAGCTAGAAGAAATTAAAAAACAATTAGGAGGAAACTAATTTGAATAAATATTTAATAGTAAATGTCGATGGTTTGGAATCAAATGAAGCTGAGAAAACATTAAAATTTGTTAAAGCTAATAGTAGACGCCGCGCCTTAGAAAAATATATTGTTGATAATTGGAAAAAAGGTGGTTTTTTTACTAGATGCAAAAGAGATAGAGATTATTCTGATTGGTCCAGACACATTTACACTGAAACCGATGATAGAGAAAAAATGAAAGAAATTATGCTGAGGTCTTTAATTGATGATCACGGGGAAAAAATAGGGAAAGAATTATTTAATTATTATCATTTCTTGTGGGAATTTAACGAAGATAAAGAAGAAGAACATATGGTTTATCCAACTGTTGAACAGGATTATAAAATATCTGATAAAGCTGTTATTGCTTTTTTCAATGAAGAAATTGATGATATTTTAAACTGGGAATTCCATTATGCTAGAACAGAAATAGTTTTAGTTGATGAAATAGATTTGATTAAATAAGTTAATAACAATTTTATATAAAGTTTTAACATTGGATAGGTTGGGCTTTGGCCAGCTCAACTGAAACTCACATTCCCTTCGAGATGTGATTCCAATGTTTTTTTATTAAATAGTTTTATCATCGGAGGGAATATATAATCGAAGGAGATTAAAATAATGGATTTTATCAAATTGAACAAAACTCAAAAAGAAAAGGATCAACGCTTTATGCAGATACCAAAAAATTTATATCTGAATCCTAAATATCGGGATAACATAACAGCAACAGATTATTTAATTTATGGTTTATTGTTAGACAGAGCAAGGTTATCACGAAAGACTACAAATGATCCCAATGAGCCAAACTGGGTTAATAGTCAAGGGGATTTATTTGTTCGATATAATAGAAAGAAAATAAAAGAGGCTATTGGTGTTAGTCCGAAAACTGCAACTAATAGTTTTAAAAGGCTAGAGGCAGCAGAGTTATTAAAGGTTGTTCGAGGAATGAAAAATAACAAAAATAAACCCAATGAGTTTTATGTAGTTTTGCCAGATGATCCACCCAAAGAAGAAAAAGAAGAAGAAAAAGTTAGTAGTGTAAAAAGTTCAGGGGGTACCTGTAAAAAGTACACTACCCCCCCGAAAAAAGGTAACACGATTGATACTGAACTTAGTGATACTGAAAAGAGTGATACAAATTATACAATTTTTAAAAATGAAGAACAATCAAAACAGGCTAATAAAGTATGGAATTATTATTCTGATAAAGTAGAATCCACCAATAAAGATTATGAGCTTAGAGTAGGATTCAATGATAAGAGGAAAAGAAAACTTAAATCAGTATTAGATAATTTTACAGTTGATGAGCTTAAACAAACAGTAGATGCTGCTTTCAATGATAATTACTTTAATGGTAGAAAAGACGGTACTTTTAGATTAGCGTTTGGAACTATGTTCAGCGAGGGAATGCTGGAGAAGTTTTGGAATGATGCCAAGAATAACAGCTCAGTTGATGATGATATTATTCCAGATTATTATGCAGATTTAGATTAAACAAATAACCTTTTCACCAGCCTGTTATTTTCAATAATAGCAATTGGTGGAGATAATAAATATATGTTGATAGATTACAACTGAGGAACTTGCGACTTATTCCGAATTTCCATTTTATAGAAAAGGTGGTGATTACATTACTAGCTTAGAGAGAAGGCTCAAAAGGATTGAGGAAAGAGCTTCACACTTGATAGATCAGCATATATTGCTAGGAGGAACTGAAACTGTTATCAGCAAAAACGGAAAGCAGGTTGAGCTGACAAAGGCTGATTATATGGAAGTGATCCGAGAAATTACAAAGGAGGTGTGGAATCAAGATTACACTGCTAAAAGCGAGTTTATACCACTTCTTAGAAATTGCAGGAATGAGAGTGGTGCAGCATATTATCTAAGGGAGGGTTGGTTATCAGATAGGACAAGAAAATAATTCTATGAAGGAGGTGATATTATGTTTATGCTAGTTGTAAATTCAATTGGTGATGCTGGAGTTGTTAGAGGTGCATCTGCTGACGGCAAAAAGTTAAAGGTTGACTGGAATAACGGTGGCTATCAGTGGGAAGAAGAAGAAAATTTACATTTAATCGGTAGGACTACTTGGGCTGGGCGAAACTGGAAAGAAAAAATCTCCACTGCTGACGACAGGGAGATAATCACAAATTACAGATATTAATTTGACTTGACTATAAACATTTTAACAAAAATAATTCAATTTGAAAAGAGTTTATAATTTAATATGAGATTTATTACGGCGACTTCTATTTTAGAGGTGGTCTTTTTTAATGGAAAAATTTAATTGATCTCAAATTGAGGGGCGGCTATCTAGTCAATAGCTGCCTAAAATTTAAAATAAATTAACAGTAAGAATGGTATTAATTAGCAATGTTTTGCCAGTGGTGAAACTGCTATGATGTACAGCAAAACAGGGAAGTTAAGCAAAAGGAGGTTTTTTGATGAGTGGAGCTAATAAGATGTATAAAAATAAGATTCATTTAACTGATATAGACAGTTGCAGACGATATTTAAGCAGAGTTATTAATCAGTTAGACGCTGGAGCTATTGACGGACAAGCTGCCAGAGATAGAGGTTATATAATTAAAATTATCGCTGAGCTAATCAAAGACGGTGAACTCAGTGAAAGAGTTGAAGAATTGGAAAAAATGCTTGAGATTGAAGGTGCTGCATAATGAGTAGGATTGAAAGCAGACTCAATCGCTTAGAGGCAGCAATGAAGAAGGATAAGCTGGAGCTGCAGTTGATAACAGGCGACAGCATACTCTTAGACAACAGCGACTTATTGAGCTTATTTAATGAATCTATAAGCTATATTCCTGTTAAAGCAAAGAATGGAGAAGTCCACTTTCCAGCAGCTCAGGAAGAACTGTCAGATAATATGCTTTCAGTGATGTATGCTAAGGAAGGACAAGATCCGTTTATTGATAATGTTAAAAAGATAATGACTGAATATAAGGAGGCAACAGAATGAAAATAATAGATGCTATTGCTCCAGATATGCCACAAAAGGAGCTTGATGAGATGCACGACTATATACTGCTGACAGATGATCTGAACGCTGAGGAATTGCAGATAATAGGCGCTGCGCTCTATACAACTTTAAGCGATGATGATAAGAAAAAGATTATAGGTTCTATTGAAGATTTAAGAAATTTAAATAAAACACTAAAAGGAGATGATTGTTAATGAGTTATTTCAAAGAATTTGATGCAATTAAGAGGGCTAAGGAAAGTTATGATAAGGATATTAAACAGCTAGAGGATAAAATACAGGAAAAGAAAAATGTTAAATTTCAGGTTGAGCATATGGAGCAAAGAAGAAAAGAACAATTAAGTAAATTACAGCAGCAAGTTGAGGACCGGAAAGCTAAATATCAAAAAGACTTAAAGAAGGGCTATAAGCGAGAGTTTGAGAAAATTAAGTCCTCTACTGGATACGGCGACAGTACAGCAGTTGAAACTGAAACTCAAATAAAACATTTAGAGGGTAAATCACAAGCTGAAATTCAGATGAAGGTTAATCAATTTAGAGAAAACGGAAATCACGAAGGCTTAAGCATAATTAAAAATAAAATGTCAAATGGAGAAATTCCAGTTGTCAATTTAGGAGATTATGAAAGTTTTGATGATCAGGTAGAACAGCTTGATAATTATTTCAAAGGGAAGTACGGACAGACTACAAGTAGAATTGGTGGAGGTAAAGAGGCAGTAGGAGAAGTTAAGTCAGAATTGGGGCTGATATAATGCAGCTGAAATATTTAAAAACTGTCTTTGATGCTGATAAATATAATATCACTGAGGAAGAATTGGAAGGACTGCCGTTAAAGGACCAGGTGCAGCTTGTAGCAGATAAGATGCAGCAGTTTGCTGATCAGCAGACAGCAATTAAAGAAGAACACGACAGAAAAGCAGTTAAGGCTTTTAATGAAGTAAAGAAACATAAAAAATTAAGAGCTGCCGCACAAAGTCAGGCTGCTAATGTCAGAGAAAATAGAGGCAGGTTGCTCAAAGAATATAATTCAAATCTGCCACTAATAGAGTTGAAAATGGAGAAGGCTAACAATGAATAAACTATTAGTTGCTTTTATATCATTTGAACTCTTTTCAGCTCTTGTGTTAGGAATCTCAATTATAAATATAATCGGTTAACTTCAAAAATAGATTTCTCCAGCTCATATAATCAATATGTGGGCTGGAATGAGTTTATTTGATGCTTAGAAGGCGTTTAAAAGGCTTAACCTGATTAATACCCCACTTTGCAAAAACTTTTGCCTTGTAGAGCCTCTGTTATATTGGATAAACAGCCTATAAAGGTTGATATGTCGGGGATAACAAGGGTTCAGGTACTATTTTAAACGATTACTCAATTTAAATAGTCCTTCAAAATGGTATAAGGTTATAAACCCTGTTATGTCGGGAAGGATAGAGGGTGTCAACTATACTCAAAATACTGCTGCAGGTTTTCTCCTTTTACTAGCCTTATATAGCTGAAAGACTTTGAGCCTTTGCTATCACTAGAAGGTTAAAAAAATGATATACTGCTTAAAAAATTGGATAGTCTAATCAGCAGCAGAAAACTATTAATATTTTATCAGACCAGCTGGAGAAAATGCAGCAGCAACAGAATGAGATTAAGCAGCGACAAAATAAATCATTTATCGACAAGTTGAAAGATTTATTTAAATAAAATATTTATGTGAATATGCCACTAATTTGTTGACAAAACACTTTTGAGTTGATATACTTAACATAGTAAGTGAATGAGCCACTATTTCATACAGAATGGTGGAGCATACTCAAAAGGAGGTTTTACAGGTGGCTAAAAGAAAAATACCTGATGTTCTGACAGAGGAAGAGGAGCAAAAGCTATTAAATGTATTCAATGAAAGGTATTTATCACCAACTAGAAATAAAATAATGATCCAGTTAATGCTTAAAACAGGTTTGAGGTTATCAGAGGTTATTAATTTAAAGTGGAATAATATTAATTTACAAACTGGTAAGCTGAAAGTTGTTAACGGCAAAGGTGGTAAAGATAGGATAGTTTGGTTTAATAATGGTACTTTGGATAAGCTAAGAGAGTGGAGGCAGCGACAGGCAGACGAGATAGGTGCTGCTGACTATGTATTCACTACCAGCAAGGGTAAACAGCTTAAAGCTAATGATGTCAGAAAAATGGTATATAGATACGCTGAGAAGGCAGGGATTCAAGAGGAAGTTGAAAAACATTATCATGATGAAGAAGGCAACAAACTAGCTGAAACTTATAATCAGAAGAAGGTTAGTCCTCACACTTTTAGACATACATTCGCAACAAGGCTTTTGAAGGAAAGCAATAATCTGAGAGTGGTGCAAAAGGCTTTGGGTCATTCTGATATATCTACAACTCAGATATACACTCATATTGTTGATACAGAGCTTGAAAATGCTATGAAGGCGTTAAAATAATAAGGGGTGGGTAAAATGAAACAGTATTTGATTAAAGCTAGAACAAAGGGGTTTAAACATAACAGCCCGATTAGATCTCATATATTTGCTGCAGATGAAGAAACTGCAATGATGAAATTTAGGGCTGAATATGATAAAGAAGAAAACATTAATTATAATCAGGTAGAATTTATATCTATCGAAGAAGTAAAATAAACTTTGGACTCCTGAGCTTTCATCTCCAGCTTAGGAGTTATTTTTTGCAATACACTTGATTAATTTAGTAAATTGTATTACAATTAAGAAAATGGTTAACATAAAATATTAAAAATTACATATAAAAAAAGAATTGCCCAGTCGGTGTTGAAAGCACCACTGAGCGAACTACCACTTCCCAAACAAGCAGTAGTTGAATTCTTACAACTTAATTATACCAAAAGTTGTGAGGATTGACAAGAGAAATTTTAGGACTTGCTGGGAAACTGGTTAGTCCTTTTCTATTTGATATATAAAAAAGGTTGCTGGTTAGAGGAATAACAGCAGAGTTGATAAAATAACTGCCGGGCTGGCTGTCCCGATTTAGCTAAGATGAGAAAATAACTAAGCCACTCAGATGTGCAGCAGTAAATTGCGATGCTATTTATATAGTTTCAGACGGATTGATTGCTGCGACCGTCCTAGACTGCTGAGAATAGCTGTTTAAGCTGTTTTTAGTGGTGGATAATATCCTAAGTAGGTGAAACTCCTACACGATTTAAAGCTAGACCTGAGGTCGTCAGAAGGATAGCAGGGAAAGTCCTGCCACTGTGAAGAAACTTCGAGCTCTACAAAGGGCAGATGTTAGGTGTTATCTCTTTTATGCAAGGGGATAACGCTGCTCAAATTTGCTTGAGATACAAGGGCAGTCTGCTCAAGAACGATTACTGATAGTTGCCTCTATACACAGAATAATCACAGTTTAACCCAACTGAAAATTGGAATCTGTGATATAATATAAGTAGAAGTTGAAAAGTGAAGTTTGAGTGAAGTTTAACCCGATGCAAATTTAAAAAGTATGATATAATATAGGTAGAAGTCGAAAATTAAAGCAGATATAAAGTAGAATCCAACTGAGATTAAAAAAGTATGATATAATATAAGTAGGTCAGAGAAAATGTCAGTTTGATTGCAGTTTGATTGCACTAAAACTGACTGACTAAGGGTCAGATGTGTTATAATAGAAGTATAGAGAAGTTGGCAGTTTGATGATAGTTTGATGATAGAGAACAGTTAATATTTGAGGGGTTCGGGTGTACAATAGTATTAGAAGGATAAAGAAAATTGGATAACTTTAATAGAACAATATTTATTAAATATAATTAATGATTCTTGACACTTTCTTGACACTTTGTTGACACTTTGGACTTGATTTTTTAGGGGTTTCACGATACAATATAAGTGTAAGATGAATAAACTAAAATCAGAATAAAAACAGAATAAAAACAGAATCTCAACTTGACTTTTGGGGATTCTATGATATAATAATAATATAAGATGAAAAGTTAACTTGATCGAACTATATTTTTTTAGTTTAAAGAGAAATTAGTTTTCTAAAAGGAAGTGATGAAAGTTAAAACACTAAATAAAGCAATTGAGATAGTCGAGAAACAAGGCTATGATGTACCAACGAAAAGAACTCTAAGCTATTGGATTAAGCGAGGGGTTCTTTCTAGTTATGAGTATAAAGAACATTTAGGGCAACAGGGATTAAATGTTTTATATCCAGATGAAATAGTTGCTGAAATTATTGCAGTTATTGAGTTAAAGGAAAGTTTAACGCTTGATGAAATAGCTAGAGCTAGAGCTGGAGAAGGGGTCGCAACAGAAATTTACAACGATAAGCTAGAAGAAATTAAAAAACAATTAGGAGGAAACTAATTTGAATAAATATTTAATAGTAAATGTCGATGGTTTGGAATCAAATGAAGCTGAGAAAACATTAAAATTTGTTAAAGCTAATAGTAGACGCCGCGCCTTAGAAAAATATATTGTTGATAATTGGAAAAAAGGTGGTTTTTTTACTAGATGCAAAAGAGATAGAGATTATTCTGATTGGTCCAGACACATTTACACTGAAACCGATGATAGAGAAAAAATGAAAGAAATTATGCTGAGGTCTTTAATTGATGATCACGGGGAAAAAATAGGGAAAGAATTATTTAATTATTATCATTTCTTGTGGGAATTTAACGAAGATAAAGAAGAAGAACATATGGTTTATCCAACTGTTGAACAGGATTATAAAATATCTGATAAAGCTGTTATTGCTTTTTTCAATGAAGAAATTGATGATATTTTAAACTGGGAATTCCATTATGCTAGAACAGAAATAGTTTTAGTTGATGAAATAGATTTGATTAAATAAGTTAATAACAATTTTATATAAAGTTTTAACATTGGATAGGTTGGGCTTTGGCCAGCTCAACTGAAACTCACATTCCCTTCGAGATGTGATTCCAATGTTTTTTTATTAAATAGTTTTATCATCGGAGGGAATATATAATCGAAGGAGATTAAAATAATGGATTTTATCAAATTGAACAAAACTCAAAAAGAAAAGGATCAACGCTTTATGCAGATACCAAAAAATTTATATCTGAATCCTAAATATCGGGATAACATAACAGCAACAGATTATTTAATTTATGGTTTATTGTTAGACAGAGCAAGGTTATCACGAAAGACTACAAATGATCCCAATGAGCCAAACTGGGTTAATAGTCAAGGGGATTTATTTGTTCGATATAATAGAAAGAAAATAAAAGAGGCTATTGGTGTTAGTCCGAAAACTGCAACTAATAGTTTTAAAAGGCTAGAGGCAGCAGAGTTATTAAAGGTTGTTCGAGGAATGAAAAATAACAAAAATAAACCCAATGAGTTTTATGTAGTTTTGCCAGATGATCCACCCAAAGAAGAAAAAGAAGAAGAAAAAGTTAGTAGTGTAAAAAGTTCAGGGGGTACCTGTAAAAAGTACACTACCCCCCCGAAAAAAGGTAACACGATTGATACTGAACTTAGTGATACTGAAAAGAGTGATACAAATTATACAATTTTTAAAAATGAAGAACAATCAAAACAGGCTAATAAAGTATGGAATTATTATTCTGATAAAGTAGAATCCACCAATAAAGATTATGAGCTTAGAGTAGGATTCAATGATAAGAGGAAAAGAAAACTTAAATCAGTATTAGATAATTTTACAGTTGATGAGCTTAAACAAACAGTAGATGCTGCTTTCAATGATAATTACTTTAATGGTAGAAAAGACGGTACTTTTAGATTAGCGTTTGGAACTATGTTCAGCGAGGGAATGCTGGAGAAGTTTTGGAATGATGCCAAGAATAACAGCTCAGTTGATGATGATATTATTCCAGATTATTATGCAGATTTAGATTAAACAAATAACCTTTTCACCAGCCTGTTATTTTCAATAATAGCAATTGGTGGAGATAATAAATATATGTTGATAGATTACAACTGAGGAACTTGCGACTTATTCCGAATTTCCATTTTATAGAAAAGGTGGTGATTACATTACTAGCTTAGAGAGAAGGCTCAAAAGGATTGAGGAAAGAGCTTCACACTTGATAGATCAGCATATATTGCTAGGAGGAACTGAAACTGTTATCAGCAAAAACGGAAAGCAGGTTGAGCTGACAAAGGCTGATTATATGGAAGTGATCCGAGAAATTACAAAGGAGGTGTGGAATCAAGATTACACTGCTAAAAGCGAGTTTATACCACTTCTTAGAAATTGCAGGAATGAGAGTGGTGCAGCATATTATCTAAGGGAGGGTTGGTTATCAGATAGGACAAGAAAATAATTCTATGAAGGAGGTGATATTATGTTTATGCTAGTTGTAAATTCAATTGGTGATGCTGGAGTTGTTAGAGGTGCATCTGCTGACGGCAAAAAGTTAAAGGTTGACTGGAATAACGGTGGCTATCAGTGGGAAGAAGAAGAAAATTTACATTTAATCGGTAGGACTACTTGGGCTGGGCGAAACTGGAAAGAAAAAATCTCCACTGCTGACGACAGGGAGATAATCACAAATTACAGATATTAATTTGACTTGACTATAAACATTTTAACAAAAATAATTCAATTTGAAAAGAGTTTATAATTTAATATGAGATTTATTACGGCGACTTCTATTTTAGAGGTGGTCTTTTTTAATGGAAAAATTTAATTGATCTCAAATTGAGGGGCGGCTATCTAGTCAATAGCTGCCTAAAATTTAAAATAAATTAACAGTAAGAATGGTATTAATTAGCAATGTTTTGCCAGTGGTGAAACTGCTATGATGTACAGCAAAACAGGGAAGTTAAGCAAAAGGAGGTTTTTTGATGAGTGGAGCTAATAAGATGTATAAAAATAAGATTCATTTAACTGATATAGACAGTTGCAGACGATATTTAAGCAGAGTTATTAATCAGTTAGACGCTGGAGCTATTGACGGACAAGCTGCCAGAGATAGAGGTTATATAATTAAAATTATCGCTGAGCTAATCAAAGACGGTGAACTCAGTGAAAGAGTTGAAGAATTGGAAAAAATGCTTGAGATTGAAGGTGCTGCATAATGAGTAGGATTGAAAGCAGACTCAATCGCTTAGAGGCAGCAATGAAGAAGGATAAGCTGGAGCTGCAGTTGATAACAGGCGACAGCATACTCTTAGACAACAGCGACTTATTGAGCTTATTTAATGAATCTATAAGCTATATTCCTGTTAAAGCAAAGAATGGAGAAGTCCACTTTCCAGCAGCTCAGGAAGAACTGTCAGATAATATGCTTTCAGTGATGTATGCTAAGGAAGGACAAGATCCGTTTATTGATAATGTTAAAAAGATAATGACTGAATATAAGGAGGCAACAGAATGAAAATAATAGATGCTATTGCTCCAGATATGCCACAAAAGGAGCTTGATGAGATGCACGACTATATACTGCTGACAGATGATCTGAACGCTGAGGAATTGCAGATAATAGGCGCTGCGCTCTATACAACTTTAAGCGATGATGATAAGAAAAAGATTATAGGTTCTATTGAAGATTTAAGAAATTTAAATAAAACACTAAAAGGAGATGATTGTTAATGAGTTATTTCAAAGAATTTGATGCAATTAAGAGGGCTAAGGAAAGTTATGATAAGGATATTAAACAGCTAGAGGATAAAATACAGGAAAAGAAAAATGTTAAATTTCAGGTTGAGCATATGGAGCAAAGAAGAAAAGAACAATTAAGTAAATTACAGCAGCAAGTTGAGGACCGGAAAGCTAAATATCAAAAAGACTTAAAGAAGGGCTATAAGCGAGAGTTTGAGAAAATTAAGTCCTCTACTGGATACGGCGACAGTACAGCAGTTGAAACTGAAACTCAAATAAAACATTTAGAGGGTAAATCACAAGCTGAAATTCAGATGAAGGTTAATCAATTTAGAGAAAACGGAAATCACGAAGGCTTAAGCATAATTAAAAATAAAATGTCAAATGGAGAAATTCCAGTTGTCAATTTAGGAGATTATGAAAGTTTTGATGATCAGGTAGAACAGCTTGATAATTATTTCAAAGGGAAGTACGGACAGACTACAAGTAGAATTGGTGGAGGTAAAGAGGCAGTAGGAGAAGTTAAGTCAGAATTGGGGCTGATATAATGCAGCTGAAATATTTAAAAACTGTCTTTGATGCTGATAAATATAATATCACTGAGGAAGAATTGGAAGGACTGCCGTTAAAGGACCAGGTGCAGCTTGTAGCAGATAAGATGCAGCAGTTTGCTGATCAGCAGACAGCAATTAAAGAAGAACACGACAGAAAAGCAGTTAAGGCTTTTAATGAAGTAAAGAAACATAAAAAATTAAGAGCTGCCGCACAAAGTCAGGCTGCTAATGTCAGAGAAAATAGAGGCAGGTTGCTCAAAGAATATAATTCAAATCTGCCACTAATAGAGTTGAAAATGGAGAAGGCTAACAATGAATAAACTATTAGTTGCTTTTATATCATTTGAACTCTTTTCAGCTCTTGTGTTAGGAATCTCAATTATAAATATAATCGGTTAACTTCAAAAATAGATTTCTCCAGCTCATATAATCAATATGTGGGCTGGAATGAGTTTATTTGATGCTTAGAAGGCGTTTAAAAGGCTTAACCTGATTAATACCCCACTTTGCAAAAACTTTTGCCTTGTAGAGCCTCTGTTATATTGGATAAACAGCCTATAAAGGTTGATATGTCGGGGATAACAAGGGTTCAGGTACTATTTTAAACGATTACTCAATTTAAATAGTCCTTCAAAATGGTATAAGGTTATAAACCCTGTTATGTCGGGAAGGATAGAGGGTGTCAACTATACTCAAAATACTGCTGCAGGTTTTCTCCTTTTACTAGCCTTATATAGCTGAAAGACTTTGAGCCTTTGCTATCACTAGAAGGTTAAAAAAATGATATACTGCTTAAAAAATTGGATAGTCTAATCAGCAGCAGAAAACTATTAATATTTTATCAGACCAGCTGGAGAAAATGCAGCAGCAACAGAATGAGATTAAGCAGCGACAAAATAAATCATTTATCGACAAGTTGAAAGATTTATTTAAATAAAATATTTATGTGAATATGCCACTAATTTGTTGACAAAACACTTTTGAGTTGATATACTTAACATAGTAAGTGAATGAGCCACTATTTCATACAGAATGGTGGAGCATACTCAAAAGGAGGTTTTACAGGTGGCTAAAAGAAAAATACCTGATGTTCTGACAGAGGAAGAGGAGCAAAAGCTATTAAATGTATTCAATGAAAGGTATTTATCACCAACTAGAAATAAAATAATGATCCAGTTAATGCTTAAAACAGGTTTGAGGTTATCAGAGGTTATTAATTTAAAGTGGAATAATATTAATTTACAAACTGGTAAGCTGAAAGTTGTTAACGGCAAAGGTGGTAAAGATAGGATAGTTTGGTTTAATAATGGTACTTTGGATAAGCTAAGAGAGTGGAGGCAGCGACAGGCAGACGAGATAGGTGCTGCTGACTATGTATTCACTACCAGCAAGGGTAAACAGCTTAAAGCTAATGATGTCAGAAAAATGGTATATAGATACGCTGAGAAGGCAGGGATTCAAGAGGAAGTTGAAAAACATTATCATGATGAAGAAGGCAACAAACTAGCTGAAACTTATAATCAGAAGAAGGTTAGTCCTCACACTTTTAGACATACATTCGCAACAAGGCTTTTGAAGGAAAGCAATAATCTGAGAGTGGTGCAAAAGGCTTTGGGTCATTCTGATATATCTACAACTCAGATATACACTCATATTGTTGATACAGAGCTTGAAAATGCTATGAAGGCGTTAAAATAATAAGGGGTGGGTAAAATGAAACAGTATTTGATTAAAGCTAGAACAAAGGGGTTTAAACATAACAGCCCGATTAGATCTCATATATTTGCTGCAGATGAAGAAACTGCAATGATGAAATTTAGGGCTGAATATGATAAAGAAGAAAACATTAATTATAATCAGGTAGAATTTATATCTATCGAAGAAGTAAAATAAACTTTGGACTCCTGAGCTTTCATCTCCAGCTTAGGAGTTATTTTTTGCAATACACTTGATTAATTTAGTAAATTGTATTACAATTAAGAAAATGGTTAACATAAAATATTAAAAATTACATATAAAAAAAGAATTGCCCAGTCGGTGTTGAAAGCACCACTGAGCGAACTACCACTTCCCAAACAAGCAGTAGTTGAATTCTTACAACTTAATTATACCAAAAGTTGTGAGGATTGACAAGAGAAATTTTAGGACTTGCTGGGAAACTGGTTAGTCCTTTTCTATTTGATATATAAAAAAGGTTGCTGGTTAGAGGAATAACAGCAGAGTTGATAAAATAACTGCCGGGCTGGCTGTCCCGATTTAGCTAAGATGAGAAAATAACTAAGCCACTCAGATGTGCAGCAGTAAATTGCGATGCTATTTATATAGTTTCAGACGGATTGATTGCTGCGACCGTCCTAGACTGCTGAGAATAGCTGTTTAAGCTGTTTTTAGTGGTGGATAATATCCTAAG
>Ga0208550_10097_pt1 | contig 22550 bp, 19 predicted proteins | sample Wag4S2014_12_3_FD_187356 | JGI IMG/M metagenome (GOLD analysis project Ga0208550, IMG submission 187356) | Deep subsurface shale carbon reservoir microbial communities from Ohio, USA - Utica-2 Time Series 2014_12_3 (SPAdes) (version 2) ... | reverse complement strand
AATAAAAAACAGCCTATACTAAAGAGTATGATACTTTCTTGATATGCTTTCAAACCAGAAGGTAAAGAATTACTTAAATCATTTCCCATCCCTATAATATAACTACCCCAAAATAATGAAATGGCCCACTGAATATTCAAGATAACACTTAAAGAAAACGAAAGTAAAGCATAAGGGATAGTAGCTCGCCTTAATTTAATAGCTAATGTCTGTTTTCCGATCAATTCATCTAAATTTTGATCTAGGTAATCATCCATCAATTTAATACTTATCCCTGCAAAAAAGACGGCAATGAAATTATTGAATAAAGAATTAATTGTCAACTTTTCACCTTCTAATTAAAGTTATATTCTATATATATTAAGTTAATATAAAAATATGAAAAAAGCTACCTGCTTTAACAGGTAGCTTTAAGGGGTAATTTAACTCTAAAGGGGTAAATATTAGTTTTTAAGGGGTAAAAAAGGGAAAACATATGATTTAAAATTTAATTCTCTTAACTTATTTCTTGTTTAATCTTAGTTGATCCCATTAACTAAGATTAAACAAGAAAATACTTAATGAGGAGAGGACTTATTATTTACTAAGTACCTCTTTAACTTACATCTATAATTATATACTATCTTTTTTACGAAATTATGACGAATTACAAATAATTTAAATTTACTTAATTACTTATGATTCTTGGAGATTTTTAGGCAGAATAAAATTAAACTTAGCTCCTTCTCCCAATTTACTCTCTACACCTATCTGGCCTTGATGCTGCTCGATTATTTCTTTAACAATTGAAAGTCCTAATCCAGTACCGTTTCCAGTTCTTGTTCTTGCTTTATCGACTTTATGGAACCTATTCCAAATATACTTTAATTCATCTTCTGGAATACCTGGTCCACTATCTTCTATGCTAACTTTAACTTCTTCTCCTAAATCTTTAATTTGAACCTTAATTTCACCTGACTCAGGTGTAAAGCTAATTGCATTATTTAATAAATTTAATAAAACTTGACCGATACGGTCACGATCTAAGAAAATATTAAATTCTGCGTCATCTGAACTCTCAATATTAATAGTAAGATTCTTCTTATCGATCTGTGGTTGGAGATTAAGAACAGTCTGTTCAATAATATCTTTCAAATTATATTCAGCAATATTCATCGCAATTTGACCACTTTCAATCTGAGATAAGTCAAGCAGATCATTCACTAATCTAGTCAACCTCTTAACTTCATCTAAAATAATATTTAAGTATTCCTGTTCTAACTCTTCATCGGTAACTACTTTATCTCTAATTGCTTTGACAAAACCTTGAATTGAAGTTAGTGGTGTCTTTAATTCATGGGAAACGTTAGCTACAAATTCTTTCTGTAACTGTTCTAACTCCCATCTATCGCTAATATCTTGCATAACTCCAACTACACCTAAAAGCTCTTCATTAGCAAATATAGGAGCTACATGAACTAAAATTCGAATAGGTTGTTGGAAATTTTCTAAAGTAAATTCATTAATAGCCACCTCTTCTTCTTCTAAAGCTGAATTAAATATATTTAATAAATCTTGATTATCAGTTATTTGACTTAATTTCTCTCCTAACCGATCTTGAGAAAGATTTAATAGGGTTTCAGCTTGCGGATTAGTGAGAATTATTTCTCTATCCTCATTAATTGCCACAACCCCTTCATTCATACTCACTAAAATAGATTCTATTTTGTTCTTTTCTTGATTTAACTCAGCTATTGTTGCTTCTAATTCTCCTGCTAAATAATTAAAGGTTTGTCCTAGTTGGGCTATTTCATCATTAGTTTTAGTCTTTACTCTAGTGTTAAACTCTCCTTTTGCTAACCTTAATGCAGCCTGATTAACCCGATTTAGAGGATTTAATAATGATTTAGAAAAAGTAAAACTTAAGAGTATAGCTAAAACAATAGCCATTAATGTAGCAAAGAATAATAACTCCTGTAGTTTACCCATAATACCAGAAATTCCCGCTAAAGGAGCATAAACAAAAACAGCACCAATTACCTTATTATCCATAGTTACAGGCACAGCTACCGAAAGAACAGGCTGTTCAAAAAGAGGAGACATTCCTTTTCTAGTTACTATCTGTCCATTAAGAACTTTTTTTACTTCTTCTTTTTCTAATTTGACACCACGCCAATTTTGATTACGATTCGAAGCAGCAAGGATTAAACCTTTAGAATCAGTAATCCATACTTTCCCTTCGAGAAACTGGCTAGCTCTTCTTAAATACTGTACTGTTTGTTGATAATTTCCATTACATAATGAAGTTTCTACTAAATTAGCTACTTCTTCTCCTTGTTTAATGAATTCCTCTTCTTTACTTTTGAAATAATAATTTTCAAAGGTATAGGTCAAAAAGATTCCTAAAACAATTAATGTAATTAGAATGACTGTTACAAAACGAGCCATTAATTTACCAAAGATGCCTTTAAAGATCTGCATCTTCAATAACCTCAAACTTATAGCCTACACCCCAAACTGTCTGTAAGTAACTAATCCCCTCAACTTCATGGTCAATCTTGCTTCTTAGTCGTTTAACATGAGTATCTACTGTACGAATGTCACCGATGAAATTATAACCCCAGACCTGATCTAATAACTGTTCTCTTTTAAAGACTTGTCCACGATTAGTAGCTAAATACCAAAGTAAATCGAACTCTTTTGGAGGCAAGTTAAGTTCTTTACCATCAACTATTACTTTATAGACAGTCTTATTAATCTCTAACTTAGGAAACTCTAATACCTGTTGTAAGTCAGTGCTATCGGTTCTTCTTAATCGTGCTCGTACTCTAGCTATTAATTCATCAGGGTCAAAAGGTTTAGTTACATAATCATCTGCTCCTAAGTCAAGACCTTTAATCTTATCATACTTTTCCCCTTTAGCGGTTAACATAATAATTGGTACATCTGATCGTTTACGCAATTTCTCACAAACTTCCCAACCGTTTAGTTTAGGTAGCATGATATCCAAAATTATTAAATTGAAATCTTCCGTTTTAGCCAAATTAAATCCTTCTAATCCATCATGAGCAGTGGTTACTTCATATCCTTCTTTTTTAAGATAGAGTTCAATAAGTTTACGGATATTCTGGTCATCATCAACAACTAAGATTTTGATTTCTTCACTCATATTTTCACCTCAAATACTTTCAATATATTATATAGATTCAAACTAATTTATTCTTCTTACTATACATTATAATCTATTTTTAATTTATCTGTCAAAAAAACCTTTGAATTTAAAGGTTTTTAAGCAAAAATTTCTTAACTTCTTTAAATCCTTGTTGATAAAGTGCAGAAATAGGAATAATAATCTCGTGACCTAATCTTTCTTGTAAGAATTCTAAATTATTACGAGCAATTTTAAGATCAATCTTATTGGCTAAAATAGCATAGCATTTTTTAGTTTTACAGTAATTATATATTTCTAAATCTAATTCAGGTAACTCCTTTAAACGTCTGGTATTTAATTTAGAGAGATCAATTAAATGAAGGATAATATTAGATTCTTGAATCTTTCTTAAAGTTTGTGCCATAGCTAATCTAATTTCTTCTTGAGGATGAATTCCTTCAATTAAACCACAGCTATCAATTAAATTTACTCTTTGATATCCTTTCCCGGCTGGAAGTTTTAATTGAATTTCTTGAATTTCTTTAGTTGTGTGTTCTTCAGGACATACTAATTCTTTTAGAGCTGTCTGTAATTCATAAGTCTGTTTTGATAAGAAACCAGCCGGTTGTCTAATGGTAAACTTTAATTCTTTGATTCCTAAATAATCAGCAAAATTAATTGCAAAACAGGTCTTCCCTACATTTGTCTGCCCTATTACTAAAGATTTTGTCATAATTGCTCCTTCCTTTTATTAAAAACTTCTTTTATTTAAAATCCTCAGGTTGAATAGTCATTAAGTCCTCTTTTAATATCTTTTTATTTTTAACTAATCTAATTGCTTGAGTACGAATTGCTTCTTCAATTAGGTTCCTTACTGTTCTTGCATTACCCTGTTGTGGACCTGACAATTCTCTTTTTTTATCTAACAAACGATAAAGTTTATTCTTAGCTGCCTTACTTAATTTATATTCTCTTTCCCTTAGCATTAATTCAGCAATTTCAATTAATTCTTCTATAGTGTAGTCCTCAAAATCGACTTTAATCGGAAACCTTGAACTTAAGCCAGGATTTGTTTGTAAGAAATATTCCATTTCTTCAGGATAACCTGCTAGTATAACTACTAAATCATCTCGATTATCTTCCATTCCTTTAACTAAAGCATCTATTGATTCTTTACCAAAGTCTCTAATTCCTCCTCTTGCTAATGAATATGCTTCGTCAATAAAAAGAATTCCTCCTAATGCTTCATCAATAACCTCCCTTGTTTTTTTAGCGGTATGCCCAATGTATTCACCTACTAAGTCTGCTCTTTCTACTTCTTTTAAATGTCCTTTTGATAAAAGTCCTAGTTCTTTAAATAGTTCACCAAAGATTCTAGCCACAGTAGTCTTCCCAGTACCAGGATTACCTTTAAAGACCATATGCATTACTAAAGGTTCAGTAGCTAGGTTCAAGTTATTACGTTTTTGTTGAATCTTAACGAAAGCTTCTAATTCTTCAACTAAGTTCTTAATCTTTCTTAAACCGATTAATCCTTCTAATCTATCTTTTATTTTTTTAATTTTTTTCTCCGAGGTATTTGGGGGTTCTTCCTTAGTTTTCAAGGCAAGATTATTATAAGTAGTCTGTTGATTATTCAGAAGACGTAAAACTTTAGTAATCGATAACTTACCATTCTCAAACTCTTTAATAATATCTTTCCTTTTCAATTTACTACTCACTCCTTCCTTAAATTAAAGAGTAGTAGCACTAATTATTATATGTAAATATATTTAATTTGTGAAGAGGAAATTAAGATATAAAAAACCGACATGTTTAAAAAACATATCGGTTATAAAAATATTATATTAATTTAACCTTCTATTAATTTTTTGTCTTCAGGCTGTAAATTAGTTCTAATTAGTTCTTCAGTCTGAGTAATTAAATCTTCAAATTTCATTTTATCTACATCAAACCAATCAATCTCCTTATCTTTTCTAAACCAAGTTAACTGTCGCTTAGCAAAGTGGCGTGTGTCTCGTTTGATTAGTCGAATAGCTTCTTTTAGATCGTATTCACCTTCTAAGTAACCGATAATTTCTTTATAGCCTAGCCCCTGCATAGACTGAAGATCTCGGTCATAACCGGTTTCATATAACTCTTTTACTTCTTCGATTAATCCTTCTTCTATCATGATATCTACACGACGATTAATCCTATCATAAAGTTCTTCCCGCTCTCTCCTTAATCCAATTTTAATTGCTCTGTATCTTGGAGGACGTTCTTTTGCTTCCTTTTTAAAATGAGTACTAGTTTTACCAGTCTGTTTATAGACTTCAATACCTCTAATAACCCGCCGCAGATCATTAGGATGTAATTTCTCTGCTAAAGGAGGATCGATCGCTTTTAATTTATTATGTACATATTCTGTACCATATTCTTCTGCTTCTGCTTCTAATCTCTCTCTTAATTTCCAGTCGGTCTCCATATCAGGAAAGATAAAACCTTGGATTAAGGCTTTAACATATAGACCGGTACCTCCTACTAGCATTGGTAGACGGTTACGGTTAATTATTTTTGGTATCAACTCATCAACCCTTGCTTGGAAAGCAGCTACACTAAATTCTTCTTCTGGAGGGAGGATATCGATCATATGATGAGGTATATTATTTCGTTCTTCTACTGTTGGTTTAGCCGTACCGACATCCATTCCTTTATAGACTTGCATTGAATCACCAGAAATAATCTCTGCATTAAATCTCTTAGCTAAAGTTAATGATAACTTTGTCTTTCCAACAGCAGTAGGACCGATAATTGCTACTAATGGTTCCTGCATACTTAACACCCTTTCTTAGTTTCGCTTAAACTTTTTAGCTAATTCTGATTGGGAGAAGTGAATAATTGTTGGCCTTCCATGAGGACAGGTATATTTATTTTCTGTTCTTTCTAGTTTTTTTAATAGTTCCTCCATTTCACCTGGTACTAATTTATCGCCACTCTTAATTGCACTACGACAAGAGATAAGAATAATTAAATCTTCAATTATCTTAGTTGGTTCTTTTACTGAACCTTTTTCTAACAAATTATCTATAATATCTAAAGTTACTTCCTTAGTATTGAGTTGGTGTAATAAATAAGGGACTGCTCTAACCAAATAAGTCTGTCCGCCAAAATGTTCAATATCAAAACCGAGTTTCTCTAAATTATCTTGATGTTCTTTAAGAATTTCAATCTCTGGTCTCGTTAATTCTAATTGTAAAGGGATTAATAATGGTTGTGACTGTACAGTCGTTGATTCAAAGTTTTCTAAAATTTGATTATAAAGAATTCGTTCATGCGCAGCATGTTGGTCAATAATATAAAAGCCATCTTCGTCTTGGGCGACAATATAAGTCTTATGTACTTGACCTAAAGGGAAAAGAGTAGGTACAGCATCATATTCTTCGCTTTCTTCTCTAATATTAATATTTTTGTTATGATTATTATGTTCTTTATCATTCTTTTCTTGCGTAATTTTATCTCTTACTTGTTCTTTTCTTTCTTCTTCAATATGATCTTTATTATCGTTCTGTTTAGACTCTTTTTTTGCTTCTTTTGGTTGAATCTTAATCTGCTGATTTGATTTTGTTTCTTCTTTCTTTCGACTTAAACTTTTATTAGTCTTATTTCTTCTATTCGTAGCCTTTTCACCCGTAGTTAAATTTAGTCTCTGCTGTTCATCCTTAGGCTGTCTTTTATTAGATAACTTTTCTTTAGAGGATTGTCTCTTCTTACTTTCTTTATTAGTCTTTTTAGTTTTGTTTTTGTTAAATTGCTCAGAACCTTTCCGAGCATTCAATTTGACTTGAGGTGCTAAATCCGTATTCTGTAATGCTTCTTTTACTCCATCTTTGACGACATTATAGACTTCCTTTTCTCTACTGAAGTTAACTTCCATCTTAGTAGGATGTACATTGACATCTATTAGGATTGGATTTAATTTAATTGTTAAAATAACAATTGGATGTCGACCTTTAGCCAATAGAGTATGATAGGCCTCGCCTATTGCTTCACTTAAGACTTTACTCTTAATATAGCGACGATTAATAAAGAAAGATTGATGTTTACGAGAAGCTCGATTAATATTAGGTTTCGAAACGTAACCACTAATCTTCATGTACTTATCTTCATAATTAACCTTGATCATACTTTTAGCTATTTCTCTACCATAAATACTTAGGATACAGTCTAATAAGTTATCATTACCCGGACTTTCTAGTATCTTCTTCTGATTATGAGTTAATTTAAATGAAATTTCTGGATATGCTAACGCTAGACGATTAATAATATCACTAATTCTACTTATCTCTGTTGCCGCAGTCTTTAAGTACTTATATCTAACCGGTGTATTATAAAAGAGGTCTTTAACTATAATATTAGTTCCTACTGAACAACCAATATCCTTAACCTGTTTAATTTGACCACCTTCTACTTTTAATATCGTACCACCTAATTCCTCTTTAGTTCTAGTCTTAATTTCCATCCTAGAAACAGCAGCAATACTAGGCAATGCTTCACCGCGAAAGCCGAGAGTACGAATTGAAAAAAGGTCATTAGCTTCGGTTATCTTACTAGTAGCATGACGTTCTAACGCTAATCTAGCATCATCACGGACCATTCCTTGGCCGTTATCTATAACTTGAATTAGGTCTTTACCTCCATTATCAATATGAACCTCGATTTCAGTACTATTAGCATCAATGGAGTTTTCAACTAATTCTTTAACTACCGAAGCTGGACGCTCAATTACTTCTCCGGCAGCAATCTTATTAATAACCTCATCTGATAAAAGCTGAATCCTTTTAGTCATTGATTTCACTCCCTAGTATCTTTTAGGCTAGTCCTTTATCTTGTAATTCTTCTTTAGCTTCTTGTTGTAATTGGTGTAATTTATTCATAGCCTCTAACGGTGTCATCGACATAATATCTAATTCACTTATCTCTTCTAAGACTTCGCTGGTTTGTGAAGTGAATAAGGGTAGCTGAGCTATATTATTTACTTCTTTTTCTTCATCTTTCCGTTTTTTAATCTTTTGCTTTTGAATCTCTTTGGCTTCGGTTTCTTTAACAACTGATGTTAGATTATCTGTTGTCATATCATTTTCATTCTTGGTATCATCATTTTTAATATCTTTTTTAAAATTAGTATTCAGACGCTGGTAATTATCAGATTCTGCTTCTAATTTTGCTAATACTTGGTTAGCTCTTTCAATTACTGGCCTAGGTACTCCAGCCCGTTTAGCTACTTCAATACCATAGCTATCATTGGCTCTTCCGGGAATGATCTTACGTAAGAAGGCAATCTCTTCTCCTTCTTCTTTAACTGCTACATTATAATTCTTAACTCCAGATAGTCTATCTTCCAATTCAGTTAGTTCATGATAGTGAGTTGCAAAGAGAGATTTAGCTCCAATCTTACTTTCATCACTTATGTATTCAGTAACTGCCCAAGCAATACTTAGTCCATCATAAGTACTAGTCCCACGACCAACTTCATCTAAAATAATTAAGCTATTACGAGTGGCATTATTTAGGATGTTAGCTACCTCATTCATCTCTACCATAAAAGTACTCTGTCCAGTAGTTAAATCATCCGAAGCTCCTACTCGAGTAAAGATGCGGTCAACAATACCGATCTTAGCATTCTCTGCTGGTACAAAACTTCCTATCTGAGCTAATAAAGTAATTAAAGCAATTTGACGCATATAAGTCGATTTTCCTGACATATTAGGCCCAGTAATGATCGAAAATCTATCCTGGTCACAGTCCAAATAACAGTCATTAGGAACGAAAGTCTCTTCTTGTAACATTTCCTCAACTACTGGATGGCGTCCGTCTTTAATCTCAATTACATCGCTAGCATTAACCTTTGGTCGACAATAATTATTATTCAAAGCTACCTCAGCTAAAGAAGATAATACATCTAATTGGGCTAAGATATCCGCGGCTAATTGGATTCTTTCTGTCTCTTCAGCAATCTTTTCTCTAAATCCAGTAAAGATTTCATATTCTAAGTCAACGCTTTCTTCTTCGGCATTTAAGATTTTAGATTCTTTTTCTTTTAATTCTGGTGTGATATATCTTTCACTATTAGAAAGCGTCTGTTTTCTTTCATAATTATCGGGAACTAGGTCTAAATTAGCCTTTGTTACTTCGATATAATAACCATGTACTTTATTAAATCCTACTTTTAACGATTTAATTCCTGTCCTTGCTTTCTCTTCTTGTTCTAAATTAGTAATCCAATCTTTACCTTCATTCATAGCTTGTCTAAATTCATCTAATTCTTGATGATAACCGTCTTTGATTAAGCTTCCCTCGGTTATAGTAACCGGTGGTTCTTCTTTAATAGCATTATCGATTGCTTCGTGAATATCTTCTAAAGTATCTAAATTATCTTGTAAACTTGTTAACTTAGGCGCCGAAAAGTTGCTTAATATTTCTTTAACTTCGGGTAAGATAGATATTGAGTTCTTTAAGGCAATCAAATCGCGTCCATTAGCTGAACCGTAAGTAACTTTACCTATTAAGCGTTCAATATCATATGATTTATCTAAATTATCTTTTAACTCTTCTTTAAGAAAGATATTATCCTGCAACTGGGCTACAGCCTCTAAACGAGCGCTAATCTTGTTTGTATCCAATAAAGGTTGTTCAATCCATTTACGTAACTTACGCCCGCCCATAGCGGTTACTGTGTGGTCTAGGACCCAAAGTAAGCTTCCTTTATAATCATGATCACGCATCGTCTTAGTTAACTCTAAATTTCGTCTAGTGTTAGCACCTAAGATCATATATTCTTGAGTTGAATAGGTACTTATCTGTTGTAGATGTTTTAAAGTTCGTTTCTGTGTTTCTAAAAGAAAATCTAAGATAGCACCTGCTGCTTTAACCGCAATCTTTAACTCTTCACAGCCAAATCCATCTAAAGATGAAACATCAAAATGATCAATTAATAGATCATAGGCCTGGCTATAACTAAAACGTTCTTCTATTTCGTTTAAAATCGGATCGAGTTCTTCTTTAATATAACTCATCACTCTAGAATTTTTATAGAGTTGAGGATCAATTAAACACTCCGTAGGATTAACTCGCGCTAACTCATCAATTAAATTATCTACTGCTTCCTCGCCGGTTAATTCAGTAATTGAAAATTCACCTGTTGATATATCAACAATGGCAAAACCGAAACCTTCTTTACCAACAGCAATCGCAGCTAAATAATTATTACTTTTTTCTTCTAAAAATTCATTATTAATAACTGTCCCAGGAGTAATAACTCTTACAACCTCTCGTTTAACTAAACCACTAGCTTGACTAGGATCTTCTACCTGTTCGCAGATTGCTACTCGATATCCTTTATCAATTAAAGTAGCAATATAAGGTTCAGCTGAGTGATAAGGAATACCAGCCATGGGTGTCTTATCACCTTTACCTTTATTACGAGAAGTTAAAGTCAATTCTAACTCTTTAGCTGCCAACTTAGCATCATCAGAAAACATCTCATAAAAGTCACCTAATCTAAATAGAAGAATCGCATCATCATATTCATTCTTAATTGAAAAGTACTGCTGCATCATAGGAGTTAATTTTTTAGCCACCATTGGCACCTCCGTGTTATTAATTTATGTAAAACCAGTAATATCCTTGTGTTCTCAACATAACATTATATCACAAGTACTATTAAAGATAAAGAAAAAAGACCACAGGATAGATTACCTGTGATCTCTTAGTTAAGTACTAATATTTGAAAACTTGATTAATTAACAACAACCGCCAGCATCAGCTTCCGCATCTTTGCCTTCAATAAAGTTAGTTAGAACTTTATTGATAGATTCCATAACTTGACCAAACTGTTGTTGTGCTTCCATGAAGCTCTTAATACTTTCGTTTTGCTGCATCTTACCTTGAAGAGCTTGTAGTTCTTGCTGTTGCTCTTGAGTAACCTGCTGACCATTCATCTGTGCCATCTGTAACTGCTTCTGCTTAGCTTGGAATTCATCTAATAATGCTTTTGCATCATCATCACTATGCATAACTTCCTCAGCTTTCTTCAACTTAGTATATTCAGCTGAATCTACGATTTCCTCTCCCAATGCTTCTGCTTTTTCAATAATTGACATAATTAATACACCTCCAAATTTTGTTACCATAGACAACTTTTCAAGAAAAAAAATTAATCTCCTTCATTATTTAGAGATTATTTAACCAAATCTCCAAATAATGTCCAACTTGATGCCTTATTTATCTTAACATTTATTAACTCTCCTGTCAAATCAGAGTCGGCATCAAAGATGACTATCTTATTACTCCTGGTTCTTCCCATCTGTCTATCGGGATTATTCTTGCTTTCTCCCTCACCAAAGACCTCTACTTTCTTGCCAACTAGCTTTTCATTCTGTTTCCTGCTGATTTCACTTTGTAAATCCATTAACTGTTGTAATCTTTCCTGTTTAACCTCTTCATCTACCTGTTCTTCCATTTTAGCTGCTGGGGTGCCAGTTCTTTGGGAATATTTAAAAGTGTAAGCCATATCAAATTCAACTTCTTCTATTACTTTTAATGTTTCAGCAAAATCTTCTTTAGTCTCACCTGGAAAACCTACAATAATATCCGTGGTAATTGCAGCCTCAGGGAGCATTTCTTTAATTTTTTTAGTTGCTTTTAAGTATTCTGCTTGGCTATAGCCACGATTCATTTCTTTGAGAATTCTATCGCTACCTGACTGAATAGGTAGATGAAAATGTTCACAGACCTTATCTGTATTAGCAATAGTCTCAATTAATCTATTATTAAAGTCTCTAGGATGCGAAGTCATATAACGAATTCTTGCTATATATTCGACTTTATCTAGTGCCGATAATAGATCAGCAAAGTCAATATCTTCATCTAAATCCTTGCCATAAGAATTGACATTTTGGCCTAAAAGAGTGACTTCTTTAACTCCATCGTCAGCTAACTTATTTACTTCATCAACTATATCTTTTAATGGACGACTCTTTTCCCTTCCGCGAACATGAGGAACAATGCAGTATGTACAGAAATTATTACAACCATATATTATTGTAACCCAAGCTTTATGATCTGATTCACGTTTAGACGGTAAATCTGGAATTAATCCTTCTTTTTCTTCCCAAATATCAATTAAAGGATCAGATGCTTTCTTAGCTTCAGCTAACAAACGAGGAAATTCATGAATATTATGAGTTCCAAAGACCATATCTACATGAGAATACTTCTCCTTAATCTCCTTTACAACTTCCTCTTGTTGCATCATGCAGCCACAAATTCCGATTAAAAGATCTGGATTCTGTCGTTTATATTCTTTTAAAGATCCTACTTTTCCATAAACTTTTAATTCTGCATTTTCTCTAACACAACATGTATTTAAAATAATAACATCGGCGTTTTCAATCTCGTCAGTCGGTTTATAACCTTCTTCTTGGAGAACACCAGCTAGTTTTTCTGAATCATGTTCATTCATTTGACAACCGTAGGTACGTATAAAATACTTTTTTTCTTTTTCTGCTGCTTTCAATTTGCTTTCCCCCCTGCTTATATCATAATTCATAATCGATTCTAAATTATATTATAACACAAAAAGATAATTTCAAAAATATATCCCTGCATTTAGCAGGGGATTTTTCTACATTATTATATAGGAAGATATCAGCAAAAGCAAATATTACATTATTTACCAGGAAATATATTTATTATTTTCTCTTATCTTTCTTATCATCATCTATCAAATTATAATTTTTATTGACCTCATTAATAATTAATGTAGGTTTTAATATACTCCATATTCTTTACCTGCTTCAATCATTGCTTCAATATTTTCAGGTTTAGCTTCATCAGTTACTGCTCCTGTGGTTAAAATAAAGCCTCCATTTTCACCGACATCCTCTATTAACTCTTTACAATAAGACCTTACATCTTTAGGATCTCCGGTAGACATTAATGAACTAGGCACATTACCTGCTATACAAGCCGTATCGCCTAATATTTCATTAGCCTTTCTCATATCAGTCTTATCAAACATCCATAATGTACTAGCCTTTGGGATATCTTCTTTAATAATATCAAGACGTTCATTATAGGCACCTTCGGCAAATAATAATGGAACTAATCCTTCTTCTATTAAACCATTAATTACTTTATTTAAAGTAGGCCAATAGAACTCTTTAAATTGTTCTCTAGACATGAAACTATCGGCTCCTTTATGAAGAGGCATAAATACAAAAGGGTTGTTATTAACTGTAGCAGAATTAATTCCCATCTTTAATGCTAAAGGAGTTAATCTTTCCATTGCTTCTTGCAATTTTTCAGGTCGCCGGAACATATCTAACATTGCTGCTTGAGTTCCTCTTAATGTATCTGCTAATATGTCAAACGGTGCCTTAGAACCTCCACCCATAAATAACGGATATCCAGCAGAAATTATCTGTGTATTAATACTATTTGCTGCTTCAAACCATTCTAACGCTCGTTCTCCTGCCTCCATTAAACTCTTAAGCGCCGATTGCACATCAGGTGTTCCAAAAGGAATAAGAGCCGGAGGAGTGAATGGCATTTCAATAATACTAGTAAGTGCCCCTAAATTTTGAAGAGGGCGAAGCTCATCACATATACGAGGCAAATACCTTCTCAACCAAAAATCTGTAGGATCATCTATTAAAGCATCATAATCTTCAGGTTTCATATATTCATCTTCTACACATTGATAAGAAGTCTCCGCAGGAGTTCCATTTCTAGGCCATTGATATAGATTATATCCTAAAGCTTCAAAAACCTTTCCTGGAACTGCTTCAATAGAACCTTTATATGCATCAGGTTCAAAATCAAAAGTATATTTTTTATAAGATTCTTCAAATTTATCATAATCATACATTATATCTTCTGGAGTCATCTCAGCATAAAAAGCAGGAAAAAAGCCAACATTAGGAATGACTGGAACCTTATCTGGTTGCTTTAAATTAACCACATCAATTAATCTTTGTGCTCTTTTTTTGTATGCTTCTTTTGCTTTCTCATCTACAAATTCTATATCTTTAGGTGATAACCAATCAGCAAATATCTCCGCTCTTTTTTCTTGTGAAGAAAGTTCTTGATTAGTCATTTTATTTACCTCCTATTCATTCTTTTACTAATTTATCCTCATTGTTTTATAATTAAATCCTTATAGACAATTTGATCTCCAGCATCTATTATAGCAAAGTCTTCATCCCATTCTTCGTTAAAAGCTTTATAAATAAGCCTTAGAGAACCTTCTACTACTTTATGACTTAATTCGAATTCATTAGCAATGTTACTAGTTCTCTCAATGATTTCCTTCGGCTCATAAGCTTCTGTATCAATCACTTTTATTTCTTTATAGTTATGTAACATTCTTTTATAAATCTTTTTAGCCTTTTTTAAGCCATACTTGTCTATGCAATAATTATATTCAGACCAAATATTTGATTCATTTTCTAAATAACCTTTAGTAAAATAATAAGAAGGTGCTTTTTTATCTAACGTCTGTTTTCTTTCATTACTGCCTAGAAATAAGGCTATACAATCATCTACTTTTGGAAATATCATTCGGGCGTTAGATGAATGTAAGCCAAGCAAAGAATTCCCACAAACTCCAAATAACAGTATAATATTTTCTACATTTGCTATTCTATTAATTTGTTCCTGAATAGCCTTATTTAATTTTTCTGGAAAATCATGAAGTCCAGAATCAATCCAGATAATTGGAGCATCTACTTTTAAATCTTCTACTACAAGCATAACTTCATCCTTTAAAGTATTACAGGCAACAAAAATATTCTGCAAATCAGACACCACCTATTATATTTATTCTACTCAATATTCTGAAAATTAGAAAGTTATTCCTCATTCGCAACTATATCTTTGATTAAATCAACCGCTTTATTAGGGTCGTTTTCAAAATAATCAACTCCTGTATACTCTTTAACCTTTTGATTTACAGGATATCCACCTATAATTATCTTTACGTCATCTCTTAATCCAGATTTGTCTAGTAGATCTACTACTTTCTTTACTCCATTAATACAGAATGTTAATACTACTGAAATACCTAGAAGTGATGCATTAGTTTCTTTTAAAGCAGCAACAAATTCTTCTGGCTTAACATCTACACCCAAATCATAAACATTAATTCCTACTGATTTCAATAGATAAATAATAATGTTCTTACCTAAATCATGTATATCGCCTTCGATAGTTCCCATAATAATATTAATTTCTTCTTGGTCACCATACTTTTGTGTAAAATACGGTGTTATAATCTCCATTACACCTCTTAGAATTTCCTCTGACATTATTAAATCTGATAAAAAATACTTCTCTTCTCTATATCGCTTACCAACAATCTCTACACCTAATCGACATTGCTCTACAATTTCAAGAGGTGTTTCACCCATTTCAAGTTTTTGTTTAACTAATGTAAGTGCTTCATCTTCTTTTAAATCAGCAATTGCACTTATTAATTCTTCTCTCATGCTAATAGACTCCTTTAATCTTCAGTATTATCCATTGACCAACTGACAGAACTCGTAAATTTGAAACGGTCACCTCGGCAAATTGATTTGCCCCAGCCAACTGGTTTCTTATCAGAATCATACAATGTTTGTTCAACAACAAAGACTGGTGAATTTAATTCTATTCCAAGAATATCTACTTCTTCTTCATTAGCCACTGATGCGTGTAAAACTCTTCTACTCATCGTAGGAAATTTTTCACCATGATGAGTTGCTAAATTCGACAAAGAAGGGTCATTTAATTCCGATTCTAATATTGGTTTTTGCTTAGTATAGACTACATACTTATTTTCATAAATTAATGGTTCTTCTTGTGTAGATAAAAGTAAACGATAATATAAACAATTAGTATTGAGAGGAACTTCTAGCTTTTCAGCAAGTAACTCATCAGCCCTAACTATCTTCACTTTTAAAAGCTTAGTTCGAGGCTGCATTCCTCTACTTTTAATCTCCTCGTGAAAGTTCTTTAATTCAAATACTACATCTTCTAACTTAGGTTTAGCAACAAAGGTTCCCTTACCTTTTTCAGTATAAACCATACCAGCATCCGCAAGTTCAGAAATTGCTTTTCTTACAGTCATACGACTAATGTCATATTTTTTAGCAATTTCATTCTCTGATGCTAAAGATTCTCCTGGTTGCAGCTTCCCTTTCAAAATTTGTCTTTCAAGAATCTTTGCTAGTTGATAGTAGATAGGAATGAACGAATCTTTATCGATTTTTTCTGTTTCTTGATTATAATTTTTTTTCATAAACCTCACCTTGTATAGACAACCATACTTTATTTAATTAGATAGTACCACATAACAACCCTAAAGTCAAGCTTTTCCTTAAGTTAAAAGATATCCCATTAAACACTTTCTGCTTTATCTTCAAATTCATTCTCTTTAGCTCTCGGAAATGTAATTCTTAATGCAAAAATTGCTTGTGCAGAGAAAATAAGCAATGCAACCATAAACCCTTTTGTGTACCCAAAAGATGATATTACTGGCATTACTATAAATGGTAACCCTATAAAACCCCCAATATTCATTAGAGAAGTTAACAAACCAGATGCGCCTCCAACATGTTGTGATTTTATTGGGTCATCCTCTATATGCGGTAAAAAAGCTGGAACTTCCATAAACATAGGAAGTGATCCTCCAGCAATATATCCTGCAAGAGCGGTTCCTACCCACAAGATAATTGGATTTCCACCTAATATCCAGGTAAGAAACATAAGTACTGGAAATCCTATAACCAATACGACTAAAAAACTCTTTCTTTTATCTAATTTATTTGCCCACGCCGGAAAGGTTAAAGAACCAATAATTCCAAAATAAGATATCAAAGAAGCTACTCTTCCCCCAGTAGCCATTGGTAGCCCATACACTTTATTTAATGCCGCTGGAAGAGAACCCTGAACCGAAACCATACCGGCTAATCCTAAAAACACAGCACATGCAGCTGACCAAACACTTCTGCTCTTTATTGCTGTGCTGATTCCTTCTAGCAAAGAAGAAGAAGGCAATTCTTTACCCGGAGGTGAATCCTTCACTATTGCAAAGAAGATTATTCCTAACACTACTATAATTGTACCTAGAATGATATTTCCAACAAACCAGCTTGGAAGAAAAGGAGCTATTACTAAACCCGTTGACATTCCTCCCATCAATGCCGTATTATAAATACCAGTTGCAAGTCCTGTTTCTTCCGGTGGGAACCATACACTTACTAATTTAGGCAGATTAGGCATAACTAATCCTAATCCTATGCCAACAACCATCATTGGTGTCAATAAAGAAATGAATCCTCCGACTTGTGACCTGCCTAAAATTCCAAGCCCAGAAATAATTATTCCTAAAGAAGCAGCTTTTCTAATTCCTAATCGGTCTGCCAACATTCCTCCGCCAATAGCTAAAACACCACCAATCAAAAATGGAACTGTTAGAGCAGTTGAATATTGTGATGAGCTTAACTGATACAATTCTACAAGTTTATGCTCAAGCGTTGGCATGACATACCAAGCCATTGCCATAGAAAAGAAACTAAGCCATGCAATTCCTAATATCACCCAACGGTATGAGGATATCTGTTGGTTAGAATCAGTTGATTCTAAAGTATTACTCATTAAATAATCACTCCTTAAAAATTCACGAAACCCTATTGATCTCTAATTGAAGTTTAACTCTAATTTTAAAAATAAAAATATAAATGTATATTTAAAATGAGTCCAGCTATACAACTAGACTCATTTTAAAACTATTTAATATACTCCGTATTCTCGGCCAGCTTCAATCATTGCCTTTAAGTTTTCTGCTTCAGCATCATCAACAACGACACCAGTACTAAGAATGAAGCCACCACCATCGGCTACATCATCTATAAGATTTTTTACATAATCCTTTACTTCTTCTGAAGTTCCTGTTTTTATTAATGAAGCTGAGACATTTCCGCCAATAGCAGCCTTACCAGATAGATGTTTCTTAGCTTCAACCATATCGGTCTTATCAAACAGCCAGTAAGTTCTTCCTTCTGGTAATTCTGGATCAGCTATTAAATCTAACCGTTCATTATAAGCTCCTTCGACAAATAGAAATGGAACACATCCTTCTTCTACTAGTCCTATAATCACCTTTTTTAGAGTAGGCCAATAGAACTTCAGAAACTGTTCTCTAGACATAAAACTATCGGCGCCTTTATGAAGAGGTATAAATACCATTGGATTATTGTTAGCAGTTGCTCCTCTTACTCCTGTTTCAATCATAATCGGTACAATCTGTTCCATTGCTTCAAGTATCTTTTCAGGACGCCGGAACATATCAATCATAAGCGGTTGAGTACCTCTTAAGGTATCGCTAAGTACATCGAATGGAGCTTTAGTAACTCCTCCCATAAATCCAGGAAGTCCTTGAACCGCGCTTGCTTTACCATCAATCTCACCAACAGCTTGAATCCACTCTAATGCTTGTCTTCCAGCTTCAAGATATTTCTCAAATGATTCTTGAACATCAGGTAGGCCAATCGGGAACATACTAAAGCCTACAAAAGGTAGTTCTACTAAGTCTGTAAAAGGAGGCAGTTGAGACCAAGGTGCTAAACTTCCAAATATACGCGGCAAATAGTCTCTCATCCAAAATCCAGATGGGTCGGCAATAAGTGCATCATATTCGTCTGCCTTCATATATTCATCTTCAACACATTGATAAGAGGTATTTTCGTCTGTTCCATGACCAGGCCATCTATACAATTGGTAATCAAGTGTCTCGAATACAGCCCCAGGACCAATCATAGTCGATGTAGCTAAAAAATCAAAATCAAAATCTTTATTAAACTTCTCCCAAGCCATTGCTAATTTATCATAGTCATACATTGCTTCTTCTGCAGTAATTCCAGCGTATTCTGTTGGATAAAAACCAATATTAGGTGCAATCGGAACTCTATCAGGCTCGTTTAGTTCAATTGCATCTTTTAATCTCTGTACCGCTTGCTTATACTTTTTTTCGGTTTCTTCGTCAACGAAATCAATGTCTTCAGGATTTTTAAAGGATTCAAATCTTGCTTCAAACTTTTCATCAGGATTTAATTCGCTCCAATTATCAGTAAGACTCATGAGTTAATCACTCTCCCATCCATTTTTTTGCTATTGCAACTGCTTCCATTGCGTCATCACCAAAAGCGTCAGCTCCAGTATACTCTCTTATTTGGTCATCAATTGGCCCGCCACCAATCATAATCTTAACATCTTCTCGTAATCCTTCACTCTTAATAGCATCTATAGTATCCTTCATTTTATCAAAAACAGTTGTTAAAAAGCCACTCAAAGCAACAATATCAGGATCAACTTCTTCAATCTTATCTATAAATTCTTGTACTGAAACGTCTACACCGATATCATATACTTCAAAGCCATTAATATCTAACATAAAGGCTACAATATCTTTACCAATGTCATGAATATCTCCTTTAACAGTACCAAGGACAATAGTTCCTAGTTTTTCATCTTCCTCTTCATCCTTCAAATGAGGTTTGATAATCTCCATAACATCATTAATCATCTCCCCAGATAACATAAGCTCTGGAAGAAAGTATTCTCCTGCTTCAAAGCGATCACCAATAATCTGCATCGCTTCTTTACAATCCTCTAATATCTCCCGAGGATTTGTGCCATCCTCAATTTGGCTCTTAATTAAATCTAATGCCTCATCTTCTCTTAAATCTGCCATAAGTTCTACTAAATTTTTAGACATAATTTTAACCTCCTTTAAGTTTAAAAACAAGTTGATAATTTTCTAATCTGTTAATATTCTAACCTTATCTTTTTTATAATACTACCTAATTACCTCCTTTCTTTTAGATTCTAATCTTATTATATCAGTAACTAGATAGTTAATTTATCACTTTTAGCTGCTCTAATATAGTTACCACAATACTTATCATTGCCTAAAAGAGTATCCCCTGCTATAGCTAACGACATAATTTTCTCATCTAATGGATCTAAAATAGCACTATCTAGTCCTCTACTCATAGCTAATACCAAAAATGACTGATTTAATAGTTGACGCTTTGGTAATCCATGGGAAATATTACTTAATCCACAAGTAATATGAATCTCTTCGTACTTATTAGTAATAGTATCAATTGCATTTAAAATTTCAGGTCCCATCTTAACATCGGTTCCTATTGGTTGGATTATCGGGTCTACATAGATATCTTCCATAGCTATACCATCAGCAATTAAGTCTTCAACTAAATTAGTAGCTACATTGATTCTATCATCAGCATTCTTAGGCATTCCATTATCATCCATAGCCAGTGCTACCACAGAAACATCATATTCTTTTAATAACGGTAAGATTTGTTCATATCTTTCGCTTTCAGCAGTAATAGAATTAATTATAGCGTTCTCTTCATGTTCATATGCTTCTAAACCTCGTTTGAGTGCTTCTGGATTAGGACTATCTATACAAAGAGGCACTTCAACAACTGCTTGTACTGTTTTGACTAACCATTCTAATGCTTCTGGTTCTTCTTGAATTAAAGTACCACAGTTAACATCAATAAAGTCTGCGCCGGCATCTTCTTGCTTCTTGGCTAAATTCTGAATGAACTCTTTATCTCTTCCTTTAACTGCTGATTCTAGTCCCTCCCTACTAGTATTAATTAATTCTCCAATAATTATCATTTATTACCACCTCTTATTAATGTATTTTTTGAATATTATGAAAAAAGAAACCTTAAATTTTAATATGTATGGTTGTATAGACATAAATACTTAAAAATTGGCATGTCTGCTACATTATTTAGAAGTTTTATCTATAGTATCTATCTTATATTTAATTCTTGTATAGACATCTATACCTTATTTGATTAAATAATACCATAAAAAAGTAAAATAGTCAACTCTTTTATGGTATTATTAAAAGATTCACAAAATTCTTGAAGGTCAGGACCTATTTAAAGTCCTGACCCAAACAAAAGATTTATATTATGGAGGGCTGCAGCTGCTTTCCTCCTTCAATATAGAGTATGCAAAAGTTAACTTATTGTTACTATATTTTGCCAAATAATTATTTATTAATCTTATAAACACCTCATTCCTCACATTCACTTGACATACACTTAACATAATGTTATAATATAATTGATTTACTCATTTTCTTTTCACATTAATTATCCACTGCAAAGGCAGTCCTTAATAGGCTGCCTTTGTGAATTTAGAACTATTCTTTATTAAAAGTAGAATTATAGTGATTATTTTCTAATTATACTTGCAAATACCAAATATTTTTTATATAATTAGTGATGATTGTAAGAGTAACCATTTTTTGCAATTTTTATTATTATAATAATATCACTAAGGAGTGTATCATAATGTATAGTCTTAAAGAAGCAAAAAACAAAATTAATTTCCTAAAATTAGAATTATTACAATTAGCTAAAGAAACCAAAAATATTAATACTAAAAAGATTTTAGACAAAAGTCAAGAACTCGATGAATTAATTGTTTCATTTATGAAGAATCAAATAAATTATAGATAAAATTTAATTTATAAAGCCTCCTAATTCTAAGTAGTTCATTTAAACGTAAAATTAAGATTTCTTAAAATAATTATTGGTATAAATTAGCTTTAAATTTATGATTATAAATCAATGAAAGTACATATCCTATTTTTGAAAAGGAGGCGAATATTTATAATGCAAATTTCAGATGTAATGACTAATAATGTTTCAACAGTTGACCGAAATTCTACTGTAAAAGATGCTGCGGAAATAATGCATAATTTAAATGTTGGAGCTGTACCAGTTTGTGAAGGTAATAAGCCAGTTGGGATAGTCACTGACCGAGACATTGCTATTAGAAATACTGTTAGTGACGGTAACGCTAGTGACTCTATAGAGAATGTAATGACTGGTGAACTTGTATATGGAACACCGGCTATGACTACTACAGAAGCAGCCGAATTAATGGCAGAAAAACAGATACGAAGATTACCAATAGTCGAAAATGATACTTTAGTTGGAATAGTTTCATTAGGTGACTTAGCAGTACAATCTAAAGTTGATATGGAAGCTGGTAAAGCCTTATCTTCAATCTCAATTCCTAGTAAACCCAAAAATTAAATATTTATTATAACCAATAAAGTATTAAAACCTCCAATTAATTGGAGGTTTTAATATTCGAATTCAATATTTGAACTTAATATTAAGAGAGATACTATATACACTTCTTCTATTATTCTAATAATATCATTAGAATAATTATGACAATTATTGGAATAGATGAAAAGATTAGAACCCCCTTCAATAGTTGCATCTTTAACCCCTTTCTAACCACACTTATTATCGTCTATTCCCTGTGCAAAGCTTTTACT
>Ga0208550_10093_pt1 | contig 23444 bp, 14 predicted proteins | sample Wag4S2014_12_3_FD_187356 | JGI IMG/M metagenome (GOLD analysis project Ga0208550, IMG submission 187356) | Deep subsurface shale carbon reservoir microbial communities from Ohio, USA - Utica-2 Time Series 2014_12_3 (SPAdes) (version 2) ... | reverse complement strand
GTTTTGGAATTTGGGATAATGACTTTAAAGCAGTTAATTTACCACAATTAAATACTATTAAATACAGTTTTAGTATAAGATGGAATGATAATTTGGAAAGAATTTATGCACCTAAATTAATGAAGATAGGAACAAATTTAGATAATGATTCTATTATTGCAGATGAGAATAAAAGAACGGATGTATTAATAGAAGTTAATAAAATCCCCAAATACAAAGGTACAATTAAAAATGCAAAATTTAAAATAATTAGGAAGGAAGAATAAAAAATGAGTTATAGAGATGAAATTTTAAACAGTTGTATTGAATTAATTAAAAGTTTTGAAAATGAATCTTTATATTTAGTTGAATTTAGACAAAAGAGATTAAAAGATGAATATTTACAAATCCATCAAGATTCAGCAGATAACCTAGCTATAGGTTATGGATTAGATTTAATAGTACATAGTGAAAGTGAATTGAAGAAGATGTTTGATAGAGCAAATCAAATAAGTAGTGATAATTTTGATTATGAAGAATTAAATTTATTTGAAATAATTCAAGAATATAAGAAAGACAGAGATAGCGATATTATAGAAATAAAATTAAAGAAAATAAAATTACCAAGTGTCGAATATGCAAATATCTTATTTGACATAGTAGCAGAAGACAAATTCAAAGCTGTAAAAAAGATTGCGAATACAGGAACTAATAAAGATTACTATTCTAAATTGACCAAAGCAGAAAAGAGTGCTATTTTTTCAATGTCATATAATGCTGGTTATGGTTTGTTTTTTGAAAAGGTCCAAAATGGAAATAGAAAAGTAATTGATTTCACTAAACCTTACAATTGTGTTAAAAATCTAAGAGAGTATATTGATAATAAAGACAGTGATAAAAAGAAAGCAATTAAGGCAAGGACAAGGGTCTGGTATGAATTTCGTTATAACTCATGCAAGGAAGCATGGCAGGGATTAAATGGTGGAAGAGGATTAGCAAAGAGAAGGTATAGCGAAGGAGATATGTTCGGGTTGTATGATGAAACTATTAGATCTCAAAAAGCAAGGTGGATTTTAGATAAATTAAGAGATGAAAGCATCCAAAAGCAGGGAGTTAAGAGCATAGAGAAAATAGCACATTATTTTGAAGAGAATATTGTATCTCCAGACGAAGTAGGAGAATATAGAAGGGTAAACGATGAAGTTAAAGGGATTGAGGAGATAATAAAAGATTTAAAAGAGATAGCTAGTGAAAATTCAGTAGAACAAATTAAAGCTGAAATTAAAGATAAAGGTAGAAAGCTAGATAATGTAACCGAAGCATTCTTAAAAAAGTATGATGAGAAGTATGGATTAGTCTTAGATAAAGAAAGACTAATTTATAATAATATAATCAAGATTGAAGAGCATACTGACCTGCTCATATTTCCCTTAATGGATAGGTTAGTAGTTAGTATGGAAAGGGAAGCAGAAAAAGCAAAAGGTAGTGATGGTGAGTTATATAAGTCGATTAAGAAGTTTATCAATAGATGCAAAGAGACTTTAGAAGAAGTGATCAATGACTTAGGAGGATATAAGCGAACTGCTTATAAGCAAGATAATAGTCAAGATTTAACTGATCTAGAACGAAAGAAGAGGTTAATAGCAGCATTTAAACGCAAACGTTTTAATTCACCAACTACTAAGAAGAGTCATGAGTTTTTTAAAAGCTTTATAACTAAGGAAGATAAGGAAAAAGAGAGAGCGAGAAAAGAAGCAGAAGAGAAGAAAAAACGAGAAGAAGAAAGAAAAAAGCGTGCTAAAGAAAAAGAGGCAAAAAGAAAGAGAGAAGCAAAGAAAGCTGAGAGGAGAAGAAAAGAAGAAAGAGAAAAAGCAAGGAAGAGGGAAGGGTGGATAGTAGTCCAGAAACTTGATGGAACTGAATCTATGAGTAGAAAAGAGTATTATGGGGTATGAATTTAGATAAAGATTTAATCGAATTAATTTAATTTTTTGCCTTGCGACAGTTATTGTCCTAGGTGTTATAGTATTATAAATTTATAATACTATTGAAATAAGTTTGTGAATTAGATAAAATTAAGGTAGCATAATAAGACAATTACATAATTAATGCTTAACTTTATTAATTATGCGAGTTTCTTATTGTAATAAGTTGCTTTTTGAACAAATCTTAATTTAAATCAATAAAAGGAGAGATGTAAAGATGAATAAGGTTATTTTAATTGGAAGACTTGGACAAGACCCGGAGTTGAGATATACTCCAAATGGAGTGGCGGTTTGTAACTTTAGTATTGCTGTGCAGCGACCATTTACTAATCAACAAGGAGAGCGAGATGTTGATTGGGTTGATATCGTAGTTTGGAGAAAGCAAGCAGAGAATTGTGCTAATTACTTAGCCAAAGGAAGACAGGTTGCGATAGAGGGGCGATTACAGATCAGAAGTTATGAGACTGACGAAGGACAGCGTCGTAGAGTTACGGAAGTCGTAGCTAATAATGTACAGTTCTTAGATTACGGACAAGGTAATGGCGGCGGTAATAATCAAGGACAGGTGGCTAATGATAATCAGAGCCAAGGCGGTAAAGAGGATATCGATGTGCCGTTTTAATAATGGAAAATAGTTGAGATATAATAATCTACTGGTCTTACAGATTTAATGTAAGGTCAGTAGATTTTAGTTTATAGCTAAATTAAGGGCCAGGAAAGGTTTTAGATATAAAAATATCTTTCCATGATGATAAATTAAATAGCATGGATATTAAAAACTGGTATTAAAAGTATATTTGATACCAATTCTTTAATAAAATTCTAAGAATAATATGGACTTCATTAACTTTTTTACCAAACAGACAAATTTTGTCCTAGGGAGTATGTTATCCTTAATACGAAAAGGAGATGATCATAATGGCAACTTTAACAGCACAGATATTAGTAGGTGGAAGTCACCCAAATCACGGAGGGATTAATCCTAGTCATTATTTATTTTTATCAGAAAATAGTAGGCCTGCTTGGATACTAACTCCAGAGAATATCTTTTCTGAGGATCAAGAACAGGAGAAAATTGTTTGGATTCCTACTTTAGAAAACATGTTAGAAGATGCTTTATTAATGATAGGGATCTATGTATTACAGGATGAAGGGTTATGTGAATTAGCTAGAGAGTACTTTGATGACCTGGAAACAGATCATATAGAACTATATGATGATATTAGTGAAGAAGATCGGAATAAATTATATCAGCAATGTCGAAAGCTAGAGCAGAATTATAAAATTGTGATTACTAGTTTTGACGGAGACCGATTCGGTAATCAACTTAAGGCGTTAGAAGAGTATGATATGGATGTGAGTGTATGTACGCCTAAATATGCTCGGCATTATTCACGGTGGCAGGATGAGGTTAAGGTTAGGGGTTCTTTAGAGTAAACTAAAGCTTTGATATCATTTCCTTATTATGGTTATATTACATACTGATAGAAAGTTTAAAAAGTGTTTTGCCGCAACAATTTTTAAAAATAATAATGTATTAAAACTAATTTATTGCCCAATAATTAAAGGAATATTAAGGGTTTTGTATAATACTATGTAATATAGTTAATTTGGCCAGAAATTTAAAAGGAAGTGAATAGCATGCCTAAACAACTTAAATACAGTACAAGAATCAAATCAACACCGTTTTTATATTTAGAATTAAAGAAAATGGCTAAACTTAAAATTAATAATTCAGATATGACTGATAAGGAACTGAAACAACAAGCAGTAGAAAAAAATCTTTTTCAGGTTAATACAGATAGTCGTAGTAAGACTATTGCTGCGGCTACGATTAGAAGAATGAAAGTATTAGATGATTATTTGCTTGACCGATTATTGAATGGAACTATTGAGACTGGTAAGCAGATAGCTATATACTCGATTTTAAAGACAAATCGTCTCTTTTATGAATTTATGAAAGAGGTTTATTTAGAGAAATACATATTAAAAGATCCTTATTTAGAAGATAAAGATTTTAATATTTTCTTTCAAAATAAAGCTGAACAGAGCGAAAGAGTAGCTGGATGGAGTGATTATACTTATTATAAGTTAAAGCAAGTTATTATCCGTGTTTTATTTGAAGCAGGTTTGATTAAAGATCAGAAGGAGCGTGAAATAGTTAAACCGATTATTAATCAAGAATTAGCTTATCATTTAGAAGATATAGGTGATAAAAACTATTTAGAAGTATTGTTAGGAGGAGTATAGAGTGGCCACTATTCATGAAAGATTAGATGAGATATTACCAAGACTTAAAGAGGATAAGTTCATGGAAGGCAAAGGTTTAGGAAATGAAATCGGTTATTATGTCTTTGATTATGCTTCAGAATATGAATTGTTAGTTAGGGATCATGTGCAGTTTGTAAAAGAGGAGATAAATAATAGTAATCTAGGAGTCAAAATAGTTGAGTTTGATTTATATCAGATTATGTTAGATATATTAGAAGATAAAGGATACTTAGAAAAGACAATTAAGATGGAGCAAAAAGCAGGTAAGGAACGAGTTTTAAGAGCAACTAAGAATGCTCTTAAGTTATTAAATGATAATAATTTGTTGGTAAGGCATATCACAGAACGAGTTGAAGAGGATACTATAGTATTTTTAACTGGAGTAGGAAAGGCTTGGCCGATTATTCGTTCTCATACTGTGCTTAATAATTTACATGCGGCTATAGATCAAGTACCAGTAGTGATGTTCTTTCCAGGAACTTATAATGGATCAGAATTAGTTTTATTTGATGAGATTAAAGATGACAATTATTATCGGGCTTTTCGACTAGTAGAATAAAGGGCAGATAACAATAAAAACCTTTAAATAATATTTTGACACAGACTTACACAGACAAGACACAGACTATTAATAGTTAATAGAATGTAAAGCTTTTAAGTATTGCTATTCATAGCTGATAATATTTTACCAAAGCTAAAGGAGTGAGTTAGATGACTATCTTAAAACAGATGTTTGAAAAAGATATTGGACGCGATATAAAAGGTGTTATTAAGGTTGGTCAGAGTGAAGAAGAGAATATTGAACAGGAATTAGAAGAGTATGTAGTAACTAATGAGTTAGAAGACTATTTTAAAAAGTTTTATAATGCTTATCAGAAAGGGATTAATGGCTTTACAGATAAGATGGGAGTCTGGGTGTCAGGTTTCTTTGGTTCTGGTAAGTCTCACTTTATTAAGATTTTATCTTATTTATTAGAAAACAGAGAAGTACAAGATAAAGAAGCTATTAACTATTTTGATGATAAGATAACTGATCAGGATATATTAAATGCCTTGCAACAGGCTGGTGATGTAAGTACTGATGTAATCTTGTTTAATATAGATTCTAAAAGTGGCTCAGATAGTAAATCTGATAAAGACGCTATTGTAAAGGTCTTTATGAAGGTTTTTAATGATTACTTAGGCTATTGTGGTGATATTCCGTGGTTGGCTGAGCTAGAAAAAACTATGGATGAAGATGGAGTTTATAACGATTTCAAAACTGAATTTGCTAAGATAACTGGTGATAGTTGGGAAAATAGACGCCATGATTTCTATTATGAAGAAGATTCTATTATTGAATCTTTAGCTAAGACTACTAAGATGAGTGAAGAATCAGCTCGCAACTGGTATTATAATGCCGAAAATAATTATAGTTTAAGTGTAGAGAAATTTGCTAAAGAGGTACAAAAATATATTGAAAGTGAAGGAAATGACCACCATGTAGTGTTTTTAGTAGATGAGATTGGCCAGTATATTGGTGATGATACTCAGTTGATGCTTAATCTACAGACTGTTGTTGAGGATTTAGGTATTCATTGTAATGGAAAAGCATGGGTGCTTGTTACTTCACAGCAGGATATTGATTCGATTACGAAGGTGCGAGGTGGAGACTTTTCTAAGATCCAAGGTAGATTTGATACGAGATTAAATTTATCCAGTGCCAATGTAGATGAAGTTATTAGAAAGAGGATCTTACTTAAAAAAGAAGCAACTGAGGATAATTTAAAGCTGTTATATAATGAAAAAGAAGCTATATTAAAAAATTTAATTACCTTTTCTTCGGATACTTCGGAAATGAAAAATTACACTGATGAAAATGATTTTGCTGATATATATCCATTTATTCCTTATCAGTTTGATCTATTGCAGAAAGTGTTTGAAGCTGTTAGAACCCATGGTGCTTCTGGAAAGCATTTATCCGAAGGTGAGAGATCTTTACTTAGTGCCTTCCAAGAGTCAGCATTGCTTTATGCGGATGATGAACTAGGTAGGTTAATACCTTTTTCCGCCTTCTATGAATCAATTAAAACTTTTTTAGATTCAAATATTAGTAGAGTAATTAAGAAAGCACAGTTAAGAGCTAAAGATGATAATTCAATCTTAGAAGAGTATGATGTAGAATTATTGAAGTTATTATTTATGATTAAGTACATAGACGAGGTACCTTGTAATGTTGAAAATATAACTACTTTAATGGTAAGTCAGATTGATGAAGATAAATTAGCTCTTAAGGAGAAGGTGGAAGCATCTTTAAAGAGATTAGTTAGAGAAACTCTTATTCAGAAGAATGGCCCAGAGTATATGTTCTTGACTAATGAGGAACAAGATATTAATCGAGAAATTAAGAATACTGATGTAGATGTTACTGCTATAGTGAAGAATATTGGTGAATATATCTTTGCAGATATCTATCCTGATAAGAAGTATGGTTACTCAACAGAGTATAACTTTGCATTTAACCAAATAATTGATGATCAACATCGTGGTAGACAAAGAGAGGAAATCGGAATTAAAGTTTTAACTCCTTATTCTGATTATGCAATAAAGAGTGAAGAAGAATTTCGTTTAATGTCAGGTAGTGAGGATAATGTAATAGTTAGGTTACCTACTGAGAGCAACTTGTTAGATGAAGTAGAGGAAGCATTACAACTTAGTAGTTACCTTAAGAAGAAAGGTGGAACTTCTAAAACAGAGACAATAGAGGATATAATAACCGCTAAAGGTAGAGAGTTAAGAGAACGACAGACTCGGGTTAAGGAGTTATTAATCGATGACTTAAGTGAAGCAAATATTTATGTTAAAGGTGAAAAACTAGATCTTAAATCGAAAGATCCGGTTAAAAGAATTAATCAAGGGTTTGAATTTTTAATCGAGACTAACTATAAGAAGCTTAATTATATAAAAGAATTTACTAAAAGCACAAGTGAATTAGTTGATAGATTAGAAAGTGAAGAACAGCAGGTCGATTTTGATGGGCAAGCAGCTAATCATTTGGCAGTTGATGAAGTCAGGAGATATATTGAACGGCAGGATGATAGAAATTTGAAGGTGACAATGAAAGGTCTAATTGAGCGGTTTAATAATGCTCCTTATGGATGGAAAGAACTTGATATAGCAGCAATAGTGATTGACTTATTAAAAGCTCAAGAAATAAAGTTGGGATACAATGATGAGAATATAACTGTTGGTCATAGCAAATTGATTAGTTACTTAACTAAGAATAGATATGCTGAAAAGTTAATTGTTAAGCAGAGGATGAAAGTGGAACAGAGATTAATTAATAAGACTAAAAGATTGGCTCGGGAAGTATTTAAGAAGACTTCACTACCCGATGATGAAGATGGATTAATGGATAAATTTCAAAAATTAGCTGGGAATGAGATAATTAGAATTGATAAATTACTAGCCAATTATAATCCCAATCGTAGGTTTGATTATCCAGGACAAGATATATTAAAATCTGGTAAAAGACTACTAAGAGAGTTAATGGATATTCAAGATGCTTATGATTTTTACCAAATGATTAAAGAAGTGGAAGATGACTTATTAGATTATGAAGATGATGTAGAGTATATTAAAGACTTCTTTGAAAACCAAAAGGAGTATTATGACCAGGCCAAAGAGACAGTAAGAATTTATGAAAAAGATCAAGATTATATTGTTAATGAAGATATAATTGATATTATTGATCAAATTAAAGAAATTCTAAGTAAAGAGAAGCCTTATAGTGAGATACGTTTATTAGTTGAGTTAAGAAATGAGTTTAATAATGAATTTGGAAAACTATTAGAAGATGAATCGCAACCGATTAAAGAGTTCATTAATAATAATTATCAGCAAGTTAAGGATGAATTAGCAAAAGTTGATTTTGGTGATGAATTCAATCATAGAATAAAAGTAAAATTTGATAAATTATTAGATGAGTTAGCTCATGCACAAGATTTAACTGATATATTTGCTATGAAGATGAAGAGTAATATATTAAAGGATAAAGCCTTCGAAGAAATTGAAAGTAAGCGACAAGAATTAAAGAAAGAACAAGAAAAGAAGCAAATTGAGCAAGTTAAAGAGGGTACTAAAACAGAAACAGGACAAGGTACTACAGGAAGAACAAAAGTAGATTATGTAATTAAAGAGACAGTCAATATAAATTTAACAGATATAATTCAAGAGGCTAGGGTTTTAGAATCGCACGAAGATATAGAAAAATTCGTAAACAAAATTAAGAGTAAGTTAGAAGATAAGATTAAAGATGATAAGAGAGTAAGAATAAGTTAAAGGTAGATTGTAGAAAGGGTGAGAGGATGAATAGGCATTATCAAAATCTAAAAGCTGTTTATGAACGCTTGCAAAGTGAGGAAGTAGAGTAATGAAATTTGGATTAAAGGAAGAGCAATTACAGTCTATAGTTGAAGTAATAAGGGAGGTAGAAAAGATAGAGAAAGCTAGTATCTTTGGTTCTAGAGCTAGAGGAGATTATGAGAAGACTTCTGATATAGATATAGCGATTTACGCTCCGGAGATTAGTAGTCTGGAATTGAATTTATTACGAGATAAATTAGAGCAACTGGATATTATTTATAAGATTGATGTAGTTGATTTTTTTAATATAAGTAAGCAAGGTCTAATTGATAATATAAAAGAAGAAGGAAAAGTTATATATGAAAAAGCAGATTACAAATTACAGATAAAAGACTACAGTGACCAGGTGAGTGAGAATTAGGATTTGAAAATTGGAGGTGGAGTTTATGGATAAGACAGCAATTAAGAACTTTGCAGTTAAAGCGCGGAATAAACTAATTGAGCAGGTTAAGCAGAGAGCTTTTTATATTGGAATTAAAGAAGATGAGATTGTACAACCACGAGAAGAGAGCAGTGATTCGATCACTATTGGTGAAAGAATCTTAAATAAGAAAGAAGTAGAGCAACGCAAAGAATTAATTCAGCAGATAGAAGAAAAAGGCTATGAGCAGGTAATGGATGAAGTGGCCTATACCTGGTTTAATCGCTTTGTGGCTTTAAGATATATGGAGGTTAATGATTATCTACCAACGGGAGTTAGGGTCTTATCTTCAGTCGATGGTCAACAAGCAGAACCAGATATTATTCGAGAAGCTTTGAATGTGAACTTAGATATTGAAGAAGAAAAGGTCTATCAATATCAAGATAATAATGACACGGAAGGATTGTACAAGTATCTCTTAATTCAGCAGTGTAATTCCTTGCATGAAATTATGCCTTTTATCTTTGAAGAGATAGCAGATTATACAGAGATATTATTACCTGATAATCTTTTAGCTGAAGGCTCAGTGATTAACGAGTTAGTAACTGAAATTGAAGAAGATGATTGGAAAGAAGGAGTCGAGATTATCGGTTGGTTATATCAGTTTTATATTTCTGAGAAGAAGGATGAAGTGATTCAAGCTAAGAAGAAATATAAGAAAGAAGAGATTCCATTTGCTACTCAATTATTTACACCAGATTGGATAGTTAGATATATGGTTCAGAATTCATTAGGTAGATATTGGTTAGAATCTCATCCTGATGAAGAGTTAAAAGAAAAATGGGAGTATTATTTAGAAAATCCTAATCCAGAAGATGATTGGGAAGAGAAACTAGAACCATATATTAATAAAGAGATGAAAGTTGAAGATATTAAAGTTTTTGATCCAGCTTGTGGTAGTGGTCATATTTTGGTCTATGTTTTTGATGTATTGTTTCAGATATATGAACGAGCTGGCTATGTGAAGAGAGAGATTTCAAGAATGATTATTGAGAATAATCTTTATGGATTGGATATTGATGATCGGGCATATCAATTGGCTTGTTTATCAGTTGCAATGAAAGGTAGAGAATACAATAGGAGATTTTTTAAGGATATTAAAAGGAATGGGTTAGAGTTAAATATTGCTTCAATTCAAGAGACTAATAACTTTACCGAAGAGGATATTGTTTATTTAGCAGGGGAAGATGAAGGAGAAAATTATGATAAAACTAAGAAGTTCATTGAACAGTTTAAAGATGCTAAGATTTATGGTTCTTTGATTGATATTGAAGAATTTGATAAAGAATTCTTAGAGAATAGATTAGAAAAGATAAAGGATAGACCAGCAGAAGACTTATTTGAAGCCCAATCTAGGGAGAAGATATTATATTTTTTACCTTATTTGATTAAACAAGCTGAGATAATGAATGACATCTATGATGTGTTGGTGACTAATCCGCCATATATAGGTAGTAGATATATGAATTCTAAATTGAAGAAGTTTATAAGAAATAATTATCCAGATTGTAGACGGGATTTATTTGCAGCATTTGTAAAATATAGTTTTAAGTTTGTTCATAAATCAGGACAATTAGGTTTTATGAGTCCTTTTGTTTGGATGTTTATTTCTTCATATGAGGATTTTAGAACTACTATAGTCGAAGAGAAAACAATAAGTAGTTTGATTCAACTGGAATATTCTGGATTTGCTGAGGCTACAGTACCAATTTGTACTTTTACATTGCGTAATTCTTTTCTTGAACTACCAGGAGAATATGTTAAGTTATCAGATTTTTCAGGAGTTAAAAATCAATCTATAAAAACTTTAGAAGCAGTAAAAAATCCTAGTGTATATTACAGATATACTTCATATAGTAATAAATTTACTAAAATTTCATCTACACCAATAGCTTATTGGGCAAGTGATAAAGTCAGAAATATATTTGAGAAAGGAACTTCTTTATCAAATATTTCTAAACCTAGACAAGGTTTAGCTACAGGGAAAAATAAGAGGTTTTTACGGTTATGGAGCGAAGTCAATATTAATAAGATAGGTTTTGGTTTGAAAAATAAAGTTGAAGCTAAAAAAACTAATTTGACATGGTTTCCATACAATAAAGGTGGAAAATTTAGAAAATGGTATGGAAATAGTGAGTATATTATTAATTGGAAAAATGATGGAGCGGCATTGAAAAAGTTTGAAGGGTCAGTTTTAAGGAATACTGATTTTTATTTTAAACAAGGCATTACTTGGACAGATATAAGCTCAAGTAAATTTGGAGTTAGGTATACACCAGTTGGATATCTATTTGATGTGTCGGGTTCTTCAGTATTTCCATCAGAAGAGGAGTTACATTATATAACAGGACTTTTGTGTTCTAAATTAGCTTATGAATTTTTGGTAATCTTAAATCCAACTATGCATTTTCAGGTAGGTAACATATCTGATTTACCAATAATTAAACCTAAAGATAATGAATTAAAAGAAAAGATAGAAGAATTAGTCCAACAAAACATCCAAATTGCGAAAAACGACTGGGACTCTTTCGAAACCTCATGGAACTTCAAACAACACCCGTTACTAGAACACAAGAACGGAGCAACAAAAATCGAAGAAGCCTTCAATAACTGGGCAGAATTTGCCGAAAACCAATTCTACGAACTAAAAGAAAATGAAGAAGAACTAAACCGAATCTTCATTGATATCTACGGCTTAGAAGATGAGCTTGATCCTGAGGTAGAAGAAAAGGATGTGACAATTAGAAAGGCAGACCGAGAACGGGATATCAAATCCTTTATCTCTTATGCAGTAGGCTGTATGTTAGGGCGATACTCTTTAGATGTCGAAAGATTAGCTTATGCAGGCGGAGAGTTTGATGAAAGCAAGTATCAGACATTTAAGCCTAACGAATCGGGGATTATTCCAATCTGCAAAGATGAATACTTTGAGGATGATATAGTAACTCGTTTTATTGAGTTTTTGAAGGTTACTTTTGGTGAAGAGAATCTAGAAGATAATTTACAGTTTATTGTTGATGCTCTTCCTGGTAGAAGTAAAGATCCACGGGAACGATTAAGAAAGTATTTTCTTACTAAGTCTAGATTCTATAAAGACCATACTAGAAGATATAACAAACGGCCAATCTATTGGTTATTCCAGTCAGATAGTCGAGGTAAGGCCTTTAATGCTTTAATCTATATGCATCGTTATGATAAAGGAACGGTTTCTAAGGTAAGAATAGATTATCTTCATGAGCTACAGAAGAAGTTAGAAGCAGAAAAGAAACGTCTACAAGGAATTATTGATTCGGATATGTCTAGTAGTGATAAAGCTAAGGCAAGAAAGAGATTAGATAGCATAGATAAAGACCTTAAAGAGTTAGTTGAGTATGATAAGAAGCTTAATCATGTTGCTAATCAACAGATAGAGATAGATTTAGATGATGGAGTGAAGGAGAATTATCCTAAGTTTGAGGATGTATTAGCGAAAATTTAAAGAACAGAAAATAGATTGCAGAGAACAGATTACAGTTAAAGTCAAGATCATTAAAACAATTAGACACAGACTTACCCAGACAAAGCACAGACTAAAAGAGGTTAAGATCAAGAGATTCAACCTTAGAAGGACAAAGCAGACTATAGTAAAATTGATTCTATACAAGATTATTTTATGTCTTACTTGTCTTTTAATTTAAGCGAATTTCATGATTAAATTTCAAGCATAATTAATTGATGTAAGCCACTTGAAAATGTAGCAGGCTGGAGTAAAGAAGAATATGATTAAGGCTATTTTTGTGTTTGACCGGAGGAAGTTTAAAAATAGCCCATACTCTTCTTTACGGAGGCCGTTGCGGAATTTTTTGGGCGTCAGCAATTAAGTTATGCAAGAGCTTTAATTTAAAAGTCTATTGTAAGTCTCGTGTCAAACGATTTTTATGTTAATTAAGGAGTTGAAAGTATTGGATTTAGCACAGATTGAAGATGTATTGAAAGAAAAATTTAATAAAGGTTTAACTACTGGTCAGCAGCGTCATATCATCTTCTGGTATGATGAAGAGGAAGAATTTGTTGATGAGATTGATGAACTAGAACTTGATGATGTCAAGGTGTGGAAATTAACAGGGAATAATAATTTTGCTACTAAATATCAACTGGAAGTAGTAGACCAAGAGTCTAATTACCTGGTTTATTCTAGTCAACCTCAACCTGATAAGCGTGAGAATTGGTTATTAGATATCATAAGTTATTCGCAAAGTTTTTCCGCTAATCGTATTACATTGATTATGCAGGATTTTGGATTAGGGGATAACAAGTCTTTACGGCCTGTATTTAAGAAATATAAGCGATTCTTTGATAATAAGAAACGATATGCTAAGTTAAAGAGTTATAATTTAGAAGAATATACAGAAGAAAGATTAGATATAGCCTTCTTATCGGTTCTATGTAACTTAAAAGCTCCTAACTTAGAGAATGCAGTTAAGAAGATCTTAATGGATTCTTTGCATAATGATGAGAATAAATACTTAAGTGAGATTAGAAAGTTTGGTGACGAAGCAACTTTTTGGAATTTAGTAGCAGATAATTATGGTTATTCAGCTGAGGAAAAGAGTTTGCAAGACTTAATGTTATCTTTGGTAATAACTAATTTAGAACATAATTTAACACTAGAGTTACCTACTGCATGGCAAACTTATTTATTAGATAGAGAAAGTAATTCTATTATCTTTGTAGATCATTGGATGAATCATACTACCGATGCTGAGCGTTATGATGAAATAGTTACTCAATTAGGAGAGGAATTGAAGTTAAAAGACTACATTGCAGACTGGGAGTTAAAAGATTACTTACAATGTGATACTTTTAAAATCTTTGATGTAACTATTATTAACAGAATTATAAATAATCTATTAAATGACCTTGATGATTTTGATCGTTATCAAGAAATCATCTCTATTAGAAGAACTAAGCATTGGTATCAAGAGTTTTCTAATGCTTATGAAGCGATCTATTGGGCTATTGAAATCTTTAAAACTCAGAAAATATATAATAAAAGAATTAAACAAGAGCAAGCTAATGATCTATTTAATAGATATATTAAAGAATATCACTTAACAGATAAGGCTTATCGTAAATTTTATGCTGCTTATGACAATTTAGAAAATAAAGATTTAATACTTGATTTGCAAGAAAGAATAGAAAATTTATATACCAATTGGTATCTTCCAGAGTTATCTAAAAAATGGTCTAATAGTATAGAGCAAGAACTGACCGATTCTTGGATGCTCAGTGATTTAAATCAACAACAGGATTTTTATCAAGACTTTATTAAGCAGATTGTAGATAATAAAGGCGATCGGGTTTTTGTAATTATTTCTGATGCTTTACGTTATGAAGCAGCAGCGGAGTTTAGTGCTCGTCTTAATGCTGAAGTTAAAGGTGCAACACAGCTTTATGCTATGCAAGGAAGTCTCCCTTCTTATACTAAGTTAGGTATGGCTAGTCTGTTACCTAACCAAGAGATTAAGTTTGCTGATAATGGTGATATAGTGGTAGATGGGATTAGCTCGAAAGGAAGTAAGAATCGAGAAAAGATTTTATCTAGTTATGAAGAGGAGTCAGTAATACTTAATTATGAGCAAGTAAGTCAAATGAAGCGTAGTGAATTACGAGATGCTTGTAAAGGGAAAAAATTAGTTTATATCTATCATAATGCAATTGATGCTAAAGGTGATCATGCTACTACTGAAAATGAGGTATTTACAGCAGTAGAGCAGACTTTTGAAGAACTTGATTCTTTAGTGAAGACACTTAAACATGGATTAAGTGCAGCTCATATCTACATTACAGCAGATCATGGTTTCATTTATCAAAGGAGTCCTCTAGAAGTTAGTGATAAAACCGACAAGGTTAAGGATGATATTATAGAGACTAAAAGAAGAGTAATGATTAGTAATAGAGAAGTTGATTTAATTGGAACTTTATCTATTGATTTAGATTATATCTATGGTGAAGATAGCAACTTAAGAGCGATTGTACCGCGGGGAGTTAATCGGTTTGTATTACAAGGCCCTGGTCAGAATTTTGTACACGGTGGGGCTTCATTACAAGAAATAGCTATTCCAGTTATTAAATTTAAGAATGATAGGAGTAAAGATAGTAAGAATGAAGCTAAAAAGGTAGATCTTAAGTTAACTAATATTTCTCGTAAGATAACTAATAATGTATTCCATCTTGAGTTCTTCCAAACGGAAAAGATTCAGGATAAGGTAGTACCACGCCGATTAAAGCTATATTTTGAAGATGAAGCAGGCGATAAGATATCTAATGAGAATATTATTATAGCTGATAGAGAGTCTGATAATCCTGAAGAAAGAAGTTTTAAAGAGAAGTTTACTTTGAAGGGTCTGGAATATAGGAGAGATGAGGATTATTATTTGATTTTAGTGAGTGAAGAGACTGGGGAAGTGTATGAAAAGATTAGGTATAAGATTAATTTATTGTAGATGATGGTATTTAATTTAAATTGAGAGGAATCTGATAAAAATTCTGGATTTTAATCCAGAATTTTTATTTTATATGCAAGGAAACAACCTATTACATCTAGAAATGTAATAATGGTACATATTTTCTAATGATTTATTAATAGGATAAATACAAATAAAAAGAGGTGTTAATCATGACAGGTACTGGACTTTTTATAACAATCTTTATTATTGCAATTATTTTTTCTGCAATCAAAAGTTACAGGTATTCAAATGAAAATTTAAAAGATGTTACAAGCGAAGTAGATAAGTTAATAGATGAAATTGAAGAAATAAATATTAGGTCAGTTAGTAATTTAGAGGTTATTAATAACTTAATTAAGCAAGAAGGCTCTTTATTAAAGGAGGACTGGAATAATTATTATTTTGTAATTAAAAACCAAACTGATGTCGATAAACTTTTGGATCCGAATTATTATTTGGGGGAAAGAAAGTTAATAAATAAGTATTCAAAAAGAGATATTGCTAATGCTATGCCTAGTGTATTAACTGGCTTGGGGATTTTTGGAACATTTTTGGGATTGGTTATTGGGTTATTTCAAATAGATAATTTAGGAGCAGTACAATTAAAAGAAGAAATCCCTTATTTAATTGGAGGAATGAAGATTTCTTTTCTTTCTTCTTTAACAGCAATAGCTTGCTCATTAATATGGACTTGGTTTGATAAAAATTTATTAGATAAAACTGAAAGAAAGATTAAAAAATTAAATGATAGATTACATAGAGTTTTACCAGTTAGGATTGAAAGTAACTTATTAGATGAAATAATTGATAATCAAGAGGAACAAATCCAAACTACTAAAGAATTTGTAAGTGATACATTGATTCCAGAATTGGTTAATGGAATGCAAGAAGCAGTAGATAAATCTCTAGCTCCTTCTATTAATAAAATGGATTCAAATATAGATAAATTTGTGCGTGAATCAGCTGAGAGTAGGAACGATTTAGTTTCTGGTGTAGAATCAATTATTAACGATACAATCTCTCCACAAATTTCTGAAATGCATGAGATCATGGATAAATTAGTTAATGTTTCTGTTGATAAACAAGCTGAGAGTATAGATAAGATGGTCGGTAAATTTATGGATAGCTTTAATGATGCTTTTGATCATCAATTTGAAGCTTTAAGAGATACTTTAGAGGGAGTAATCGAATGGCAGAAGAGTACTAGAGAAGAAATGGAAAAATTAATTGACACAGTTGCACAGAGTGCAAAGCGACAGGATCAAGTATTAGATTCAACAGAAAATTTATTAGAAAATGTTCGAGGATATGTTGATGAATTTGATAATTTAAATAAAAATCTAAATGGAAATATTACTAAATTAAATGAAGTAGGCTCTCAATTATCAAGTTTAGAAGAACAGACTAGTCAAAAATTACAGACTTTAATTGAAAGTCAAGAAGAATTTGAAGAAGTTAAGAAAGAACAGATCAATAATATGGTCCAACAGTTAGATAATATTAATGCTTATTGGGTTTCTATTAGAGATAACTTTAATCAATTAAATAATAATTTAACTGGAGCTATGGAACAATTTGCGGAGAATACTCACCAAGGTTTAGAAAGGACATTTCAAAGCTTTGATAATAATCTAGCAGAGATAGCTAATCGATTAGGAGTAACTATTAATGAAGTTAATGATATGGTAGAAGAAATTCCAAATACATTTGCACAGTTAGCTAATCTAATTGAAGAGTTTAGTTTAGAAAGACAAGAGGTACTAGAGAGAATTGAAAATCAAAAGAATTTAATGGATGCGGAATTTAAAGAAATTAATACTAGTTTAAAAGAGTTAGAAGAAGATGACTACGAAAAAGTAAAAGAGATATTATATGAACAGTTAAAGGATAAGTTTTCTAAGGAAGACATAGATGAATTACAAATTGAACTATCAGATATTAAAAATTTAATTGAAGAAGATATAAAAGAACTATCTAATAAAATAAAGAAAGAGAATAAAGATAGTGATATTAAATTTAAAAAGATTTTAACTCAAGTAAAAGAAGAAATAGTAGATGAAATAGCTGCAAAATTAGAGGAAGATAATGTGAAAGATAAAACTGATGATAACGGTGGATTATTTTCTAGATTTGGGAGAGGGTAAGAATGAACGTGTTCAGAAGAGATTTAAGTAGAGAGGATAAAGAAGAGAAACCAAATTTTTGGATTTCATATGCTGATATTATGGCTGGTTTACTCTTAATGTTTATTCTATTACTAATGGTCGTTATCTTCGATTATAAAGATACACTAGCCCAAAAGAAGTCAGAGATTAAGAAACAAAAAGTGAAAATTGAGCAGAAACAAAATAAAATAGAACAGATGTTAGGAGTTCGCAAGGACATAATTGAAGCTTTAAAAACGAAATTCGAAAATACTAATTTAAAGTTAGAAATAGATTCGCAAACAGGAGCTATTCGAATTCCTGGGGAAGTCTTTTTTCAAATTGATAGTGTAAAAGTTAGCCAAGAAGGGGTTGGAAATTTAGCTAAGTTTGTACCTAGTTATATTGAAGTTCTATTGAATGATAATTTTAGAAAGTATCTATCTCAAATTATTGTAGAAGGACATACAGATGATCAAGGAAGTTATATGTATAATCTTGAACTCTCTCAGGGGCGCGCATTGGAAGTGGTAAAGCAAATTTATAAAGAGGATTTTGTTAATGAAGATTATAAAAAGCTTTTAAGGGACTATCTAACAGCTAATGGGCGTTCTTATAGTCAACCAATTTTAAATGAAGATGGTAATATTGACCGAAAAAGATCAAGAAGAGTAGAATTTAAATTTATATTAAAAGATGAACAGATGATTAAAGAGTTACAAAAAACTTTGGAGGAATGATTTAATTGCGAAAATTCAACTTTACATTTACTCCTCAAAAATTGACAGAGAGTAATAAAGAGATCAAACGAACATTTCCTTCGGCTGACCAATTAGGAAAAGAGAGAAAGAAAAAGTATGAAAACCTTGATCTTGAGCAATTATTAGAGAGAATTAGTAAAATTGAAGAAGATAAGGTTAAAGAATTTGCTAGTGGTTTAAAAAATCGTGATATATATGCTTTAGCTTATAATTTTAATAATATTTCTAAAGAATTAATGTATAAGGTGAAAGAAATTTTAGTTTGTAGGTTTAAAAAAAATATAGTTAAAATAATGTGGAATAACTTTACTAAAGATCATGAAAATCAATATATCACTTCTTTCTTTAAAGAGAAACTAGGTATAATTAATAGATTGAAATTTAGAGGTTCACTATATAATTTATTAGTTGATCTTTTTAGTAATGATTCACCAGTTAAAGGAATAGTAGATCAAATAATTTCTTTAAGGTTAAATTATGAAGAATGGCTTAACCGATTTCATTTAAAGCGAGAGAGTAAGTTAGCGCAGGCGGTTATTAGCAATCTATTCATTCAACCTAATATAGATATTTTCAAACAAGAAGATAATAAGTTATTAGTAAAGCTTTTTTCTTATTTGAATGGTAATTCTTTCAGCAAAATTACTGAAAATTATTTAGAGTTATTCAGTGTAGAAGAATTTGAAGAAGAGTTAATGGACTTATTTAAAGATAAAATGGGAGACCCAGTAGAAGAGTATAGTGTTACATGGCAGAATGTTAGTGATATTGCTTATGCTAGAGCAAAGCAATGGTTTAATAATAAAGAGATGGAAGAGTTTTTTATTAATATTGAAGCGGATGACGAAGAGGGTAGAAGGAGATTCAATTATTGGAAAAAATATTTAGATACTGTAGAGAAAGTTAAATATATTCGTGAAGAGTTACAGTTGTTTTTAATATTTAAAGATATTGTTGTTATTGAGTTTGGAGAAATAAATAATTCTATTTTCATTTATGATAGAAATTACTTTGAAAATAACCTTATTAAATATACAGTTGAGAATAATAAAGCTGATAATAAAAAGTTTAAGGATACATCAAAGTGTATTGATTGGATTAGACATAATTCTTCATGGGAAATAAAAACTGATTCCATAATTCAAGATTTGATCAAGTGAGGTGAAAATAGGTGCTTAATTGGTTAAAGAATAAGTTAAGTAGTAATGAGCCAGATATTATAGTTAAGCGTGAGCTTATTGAAGATGGAATTAAATTTGCTGTTTATAAAGAAGATGATAATGGTCGAGAAAGATTAAATTTTCCAATTACTTATACTAAATATTTTAATTTAAAGAACTTAGTTAAAAAAGATTTTTATTTATCTTTACAAGTCTTAGAAGATTTATGGCATGGCGGTCAATTGAAAGAAAGTGAAGATAATAGCTATTTTATTTCAGTAGATAATATTTATGAGTTTGAAGATGAATTAATTAAGTTATTAGGCTTTGACAATGATGAAGATTTACAACTTAAAATAAACTCTAATTTAGCAGTTGGGTCTAATAGTTTTTCTTTAAGTTATAAATTATATCATCCAGAGCACGGGTATATTAGTAACTTTCATGATAGACAAGGTAACTTCTATCCTATTAATAATAAAAGAGCGATATTATTAAATAAGGATTTAGTGAAATTGCTTAAGTTAATTGAAAATCCTCCAGTGAGACGTAGTGAACATCCTCCTTATGTAGCTAAAGTTAAGTCTTTAGCTAAAAAATTAGGAGCGGAATTTGATGACTATTTAAAAAATGAAGAGTACTACTTTCCTGAGGAAATAGATGTGGAAGTTGAAGAGAAAGCAATAGATCACTTACAATTAAAACCTAGATTTAATGATTTAGATGAAACTTTAAATCATGAAGCAACTAAATCTTTGGAGAATGATAGTAGTTATGGTATTAAGAAAGATAGGAGTGGAAGAAATAGAAGAATATTTTTTGAAGATGAAACTAAGAAAGATTATAAGCAGATAAAAGATAATGAAGATATTAAAGGAGCAGATGTTCCTAAATTAATTAATAATCCAACTTCTGTTTTACCGGAATCAGTAGATTTAGAGCGATTTAGTGATCGAGTGAAAGGATTAAGAGAGAGAGTTTATGAGGCTCAGCCTTATGTTCGTGGTAAAAACTCTGATGATATGAATTGGTTTGAGTTAGATATAGGTGTGGATTTAAAAAATGAAGTTCAAGACACTGAGGATGACTCTAAAGACACCAAAGAGGAGACTTTGGAACTTGATGAATTTAATAGATTGGTAAAAGAAGCAAAAGAAGAAGGAGAAGATTATGTATTATGGGAAAACAAATGGGTCAAGATTCCTGATGAAAGTGAAGAATTTATCAATGCTACTAAAGAAGTAGAAGAGATTAAGAAAGATGACAAAGTTAGTAATGATAAGTTACCTTATATTTTTGATATTTATGAAAATGTAGATAGGTTAGAGTATAACCTTGAATTATTGAGACATAAAGAAAAATTACGTGAAGCGGGAGCTTTAACTTATGAACGTCCTTCTTTATTAGATGATGAATATGAGTTATATTCTTATCAAAAACAAGGCTATGTTTGGTTAAATCGCTTAAAATTAGCTTCATTAGGAGGATTATTAGCTGATGATATGGGACTTGGAAAGACTCTTCAGGTTATAGCGTTAATGGCTCAGCTAAAAGAGATAGATAAATTAACTCCTTCTTTAGTAGTTGCTCCTGCTAGTCTATTAGTGAACTGGAAAGAAGAAGTTAAGAAGTTTTGTCCGGTTATTAATGATATTTATATTCATCGTGGCTCTAATCGATGTAAGGATAGTGAAGTAATTAAAAAATCTGAAATAGTACTTACTACCTATCAAACATTAGTAAGAGATCAAGTTATTCTAGGAGAAGTTGATTGGCAAGTCGTTGTTTGTGACGAGGTTCAACATATTAAGAATAAATCTACTCTAGCTACCCATGCGGTAAAAGCTCAAAAAGCTAAAATTAGATTAGCTTTAACAGGAACTCCTATTGAAAATGGTCTTAGCGATCTATGGTCAATAGTAGACTATATTCAACCAGGATTATTAAATAGTTATAAAGTATTTAAAGAAGAATTTGTAGAGCCAATTGAAGAGGCAACTAGTCAAGAAGAATTTGAAATGTATGAGAAGGAGCTTAAGTCTAAAATAAAACCAGTTTATTTACGAAGAACAAAAGAAGGGGAACTAAAAGATGAGTTGCCTGGTAAGTATAAACGAGAACAAAAAATAGAAATGAGTTCAAAACAAGAAATGCTCTATAATCAAATAATTATTCAACAAAAAGAGAGTGAAAGTCGGAACCATCTTGCTACATTACAAAAGTTATTAAATCTATGTTCCCATCCAGGTTTAGTTGAAAAGAATTGGGAAGAGAAAACTGTTGAGCAATTAATTAAAGAAGGTCCCAAGCTTAAGAAGGTAATAGAAATCCTAAGTGAGATTAAAAATAATGGTGAAAAAGCTTTAATTTTTACTATCTACAGAAATATGCAATACATTCTTCAACGGGTAATTAGAGAAAAGTTTAATTTAAATACGATCCCGATTGTCAATGGAAAAAGTAAGAGACGAGTTGAAACTGTTAATAAATTTAATGATAGTCTTGGTTTTGGTTGTATGATTCTCTCTCCACGAGCAGCAGGGACTGGTTTAAATATTACTGGAGCTAATCATGTTATTCATTATACTCGTTGGTGGAATCCAGCTGTAGAGCAGCAGGCTACTGATAGAGCTTATAGGATTGGCCAAGAGAAAGATGTACATATCTACTATCCAATTGTTTCATCTTCTAAATTTGAAACAGTAGAAGAGAAATTAAATAGATTATTACAAGAAAAAGAAGGTTTAGCTAAGAGTATTATTGTGTCTAATAAACAGTTAGAGAATGAAATTAAAGATGAGCTTTATAGCGATGAGCTTTATAGCGTTGTTCAGTGAAAGAATTAATATAATAATTATTAATTACTCCTTCGGATTATAGGTAGAAGGAATGAAATAAGAAAATAATGATTATTATTCTATAAACAGAAAGCAATAAAACTAATCAATGCTAAATAAGACAAGGGTAGTTCTTTTAACTTGAAATTTAAAAGACTGAAGGTTAAAAATAGCAAATCTGTAAAATGAAAGGCAATAGAATTTTATCTTGGATTAAATGAATACGATTAACTTCTCCTTGTATGCTGAGGAGGAGTTTATTTTTTACAACCACAAGTAAATCATTTACTATTAAGGTGAGAATAGTAATTTTAGATTAAAAGAAAGTAGGGGTTAAGTTGAAAAGAAAGATATTAATTTTGGTAATTCTATTAAGTTTAATGTTGTTGCTTATAGGTTGTGAGCAGAAGTCAGAAGCAAACGAGAAGAAATTACTTAAATTTTTAGATAATTTGCAAGGTGTAGAATATGAAATAAGAGATTATGTAGATGATTTTGAAGGATATCAGGTTGATAAGGATAATTTTACTCAAGAATTTTATAATGATTTTTTAAAGGGAAGGGTAAAATTTGTAGTTCCAAAGTATAGGACAGATGATATTGATGATTCTAGACTTCAAGAGTATTTAAGTAAATATCCAAAGTTTAAATTTGGAAGAGGTCAGATTATAGGGGATGAGGAAGATTTTATAATTGTAAATAAAAAATATCCTCATTATAATTTTAAATTTTATCAATTAGATTTTGATAATGATAACGCAAATGGTTTAGAGGATATATTTTATAGTGGTGGCTACTGGAATGATGAAGAAGATGGTTACTCTTCTTATGTTATTTTAAATAAAAAAAATACTGATATAATTAATCCCTATGCAGATACTAAGGCTTCGATGGGAGGAGTACTTGTTCAACCTGAATATGAGGGCAAAGATAAAAAAAGAACCAAGGATTATACAGGAATAATTAGATATAGGGATAGATATTATATTTATGA
>Ga0208550_10074_pt1 | contig 27343 bp, 24 predicted proteins | sample Wag4S2014_12_3_FD_187356 | JGI IMG/M metagenome (GOLD analysis project Ga0208550, IMG submission 187356) | Deep subsurface shale carbon reservoir microbial communities from Ohio, USA - Utica-2 Time Series 2014_12_3 (SPAdes) (version 2) ... | reverse complement strand
TTGTCATTCCTTGCCGAAAATGAAAAATCTCGATCCCCCTTGGGAATCGAGACTTAATAAATCATCCTTTATTTCTCCGTAAAAAAGTAGGTATATCCAAATCATCATTAGCAAATGATTTAATATTATCAACATCATCACGGTAATCATTATCTTCTTTTTTTGAACTTTCTTCTTGAACTTTAGGCTTTTCTTTTTTAACCTGGTCAAAACCAGTAGCAATTACAGTAACTTTTACCGCACCTTCTTCTATCTCTTCATCAACTACTGCGCCAAGTATAATATTAGCATTAGAGTCTGCCACTTCCGAAACTACTTTAACAGCTTCATTAGCCTCATGCAAACCTAAATCAGCACCACCAGTAATATTCAATAACACTCCCTTGGCTCCATCAATGGAAGCTTCAAGTAATGGTGAAGCAATTGCTTGTTTAGCTGCTTCTATCGCTCTATCTTCTCCGCTTGCAGTACCGATTCCCATTAAAGCTGAACCAGCATCAGTCATAATTGTCTTAACATCAGCAAAGTCTAGATTGATTAAACCAGTAATAGTAATTAAATCAGAAATACCTTGTACTCCCTGTCTCAAAACATCATCCGCAATCTGAAAGGCCTCCATTAAAGATGTCTGCTTTTCAACAACCTCTAATAATCTATCATTAGGAATAATAATTAAAGTATCCACTTTCTCTTTTAAATTTTCAACACCGTATTCAGCCTTTTCCATTCTCTGTCTACCTTCAACAGTAAACGGCTTAGTTACAACTCCTACTGTCAAAGCCCCAGATTCTTTTGCTACTTCAGCTACTACAGGAGCAGCTCCAGTTCCTGTGCCGCCTCCCATACCAGCAGTAATAAATACCATATCAGATCCTCTTAAGGTCTCAGCAATCATTTCACGACTCTCTTCTGCAGCTTCTTCACCAATCTTAGGGTCAGCTCCTGCTCCTAAGCCTTTAGTCAACTTTTCACCAATCTGTAATGTCATATTTGCTTCCGAAGAAACTAATGCTTGAGCATCAGTATTAATAGATATAAATTCTACACCCTGTAAATCAGATTCTATCATACGATTAACAGCATTATTTCCTCCACCACCAACACCAACAACTTTTATATCAGCAAACTGTTCTGTTTCTGCACTAAACTCAAACATGGTAAAATACCCCCTCGTCTATCAGATTAAAAAACATCCTCAAACCAATTTTTAACTTTATTCAATAAATTATCCATCCCCTCGTTCTCTTCCTGCACTACTATAGGCTCCTCATATTCCTGCTGACTACCATAACATACTAAGCCAATGCCGGTTGCAAACATAGCAGTACTATCCTCAGATATATTGGCTTCTTGTTCGCCAACTAAATATATATTATCATCAATAAAATCAGCCAAATCATTTGTCTTTTCTGGAACCCCTCTTCGAACAGGTAAATCTAATTTTTCTGAAGCCAATTCAGGAAGCCCTTTCATCAAAGAAGCCCCACCAGTAATTACTGCTCCCGCAGGAATTAAACCATCATAACCAGATTTTTCGATCTCCTGTTGAACTAAACTAAATATCTCATCTACCCGTGGTTCTATAATTTCACAAAGCATTTTTCGTGAAATATGTCTTGTATCTTTACCACTTGTAGTTAAGACCTCAATCTCCTCAGCTTCATCTACCATATCCGCCAATGCACAACCAGACCTAATCTTAATCTTCTCTGCACTAGTAATTGGAGTTCTAAGACCTACAGCAATATCACTAGTAATATGGTCACCACCAACTGGTAAAACAGCAGTATACCAAATACTACCTTCCTTAAAAATAGCTACATCAGTAGTACCACCACCGATATCAACTAATACCACTCCTAACTCCTTCTCACTATTTGATAAAACAGCTTGGCTAGCTGCTAAAGGCTCTAAAACTACATCTTCAACATCCATACCTACTTTATGTACACTCTTAACTAAATTTTCAATTGAAGTTATTGAGCCTGTAACTATATGAGTCTCTACCTCTAGCCTTACTCCTGACATTCCTAATGGCTGCTTAATATCCTGACAACCATCTATAACAAAGCCTCGTGGTAAAACATGCAAAATCTTTCTTTCAGGAGGAATAGCTACAATCTTTGAAGCTTCTATTACTCTATCTATATCCTCATAAGTAATCTCTTTATCATCACCAGTAATAGCTACTACTCCATGACTATTCATAGATGAAATATGAGAGCCAGCAATACCTACATATACTGAATTTACCTCAATTCCAGCCATTCTTTCTGCCTTCATAATCGCTGATTCAATAGACTTAACAGTGTCATCTATATCAACTACAACACCTTTTCTTAAGCCAACAGAAGGGCTAGTCCCTACACCAATTATATCTAAAATCTCATTATCACTAACCTCAGCTATAATAGCACATATCTTTGTTGTACCGATATCTAAACCAGCTACAATTCTGCGCTGTGTCACTAAATATCCTCCCTTCTTATCAAACCTTAATTATCGTCTTATTAGACCATATATTGACATAAAACAATGAGTTCATTAATTTATCTGTCTCTCTTATATGATATTTTCAACACAAATATTTAATTTCCTCTTTTTATAATATAATTTTATAAAAAATTCTTTATTCTAACTTGATTACCGGATTATTATAATATTTCAAATTAACATAATCAAAATTCTTTTCTTCTTTCTTAAGTTTAGAATATATACGCTTAAATAGTTTGACCTTATAATTAATATTAAGTGGTTGTCCAAATTCAACCTTACTAGAACCTAAATAAAATATAATATTCCTTTGATTATCAATCTGAATTTGAGTTATCCCTCTATTAACTACCTCATCTATACCAGTTAAATACCGAAGAGAATCCTTTATATAACTTGTCATCTTAATCTTATTACCTAAAATTTTAACGTCTAATCCTTTTAAAAGAGGCAAGCTAACATCAGTTAGCTCTTTCCTTTTATCTACAATCCATCCTTCCTTACTCACTAATAGGCAATCTCCTCCCTGTTGAATAACTACCAGAGGAGTTCTTTCATCAACTATAATCCTTACAGTAGAGGGAAATCTACGTTCTAAAACTACTCCTTTAATTTGTGGTTGTCGCATCAATCGATTGCTAACTTTATCAAAATCAATCTGAAAAATATTTTGTCCATTATTTAAGCCTGTAAAATTAATTATCTCTTCATTAGTCAACAAACCATTGCCTTTAACCGTTACCTTAGTTAAAGCAAAATAGTTAGAATTAATGAAAGTTAATAGGGCAATAATTATAACTAAACTCAAAGATAATCCAAAGTATTCTTTTCGTTGCAAGTAGTTCACTCTCCCTCAAAACTATAAAGTATTAAAGACGCAGCAAAACCTGCGCCTTTATCATCCACAGCTTTTAATTATTCTAAAGCATATTCTAAAATTTTAATTACTAGTTCTTCAAAGCTAATGTCTGCTGCTTGTGCTGCTTGAGGCAAAAGACTAGTCTCAGTCATCCCTGGAATAGTATTTACCTCTAAAACATACGGTTTATCATCTTCAGCGACCATAAGATCTACCCTAGCCATCCCAGAACATTTTAAAGCTTGATAGGCTCTATATGACATCTTTCTAGCTTGATTATAAAGGCTATCTTTTAATTGAGCTGGAATAATAAATTCAGTCATACCTTTTGTGTATTTAGCTTCAAAATTATATACCCCATCCTTAGGCTTAATCTCAATTATAGGCAGAACTATAGGCTCATCATTACCTAAAATCCCAACTGTAATCTCCTTACCATCAATATACTCTTCAATTAAAACTTCTGTATCATACTTGAAGGCTTCGTTAATAGCAGTAATTAAATCCTCTTCTTTCTTTACAATTGATAATCCTAAACTTGACCCTTCTAAAACTGGTTTAACCACAATCGGCAAACCAAATTTATCAATTAGTTTTTTAATTGAAACCTTACTTCCTGATTCCCATTCTCCCTTATTTAAAACTTTAAATTTAGGAGTCAAAATTCCTTCCTGCCTAAAGATTTTTTTTGAAATAATCTTATTAATAGCCATTGCACTAGCCAAGACTCCTGACCCAGTATAGGGAATGCCTTCCATCTCAAGTAACCCTTGGATAGTACCATCCTCACCATACCGGCCGTGCAAAGCAATAAATGCTACATCTGCCTCAGCAGTAATTAAGTTCTTATAAAATTCATCATTCTGAGGGTCTAGTTTAATAACATCGACCCCTTGACCTTTTAAGGCATCATATATAGCCTGACCGGTCTTCAATGAAATCTTTCTTTCTGCTGATTTTCCTCCACAAATTACAGCTGCTCGTTTATCCATCAACTTCCTCCTTTCTACAAATTCATCAGACAGAAACAGTACTTACCCTAGTGATGTATCCTCCTAAATTAGTAATCTTGCTTTCTAAATTTTCATAACCTCGATCAATATGGTAAATATCATTTATTCTCGTCTCACCTTCAGCTACTAATCCTGCTAAAACTAAAGCAGCACCTGCCCGTAAATCACTAGCTTCTACGACAGCACCAGAAAGCTCTTTAATGCCTTTAATAATAGCAGAACGACTCTCAATTCTAATATCTGCTCCCATTCTTCTTAACTCATCAGCATGTTTAAGCCTATTCTCAAATATAGTTTCAGTAATTACACTAGTACCCTCAGCCACTGAAAGCAAGGTCATAAATTGTGGCTGCATATCAGTAGGAAAACCCGGATAAGGCAATGTTTTGACATTAACACCCTTTACTTTAGCAGGTGCTGTTACTTTAATTTGATCCTGATTATAATCAACTTCAACTCCAGCTTCTAATAACTTAGCAATTACTGGTTCTACATGCTCAGGAATCACATTATTTAATAATACTTCCCCGCCAGTTATAGCTGAAGCTACCATAAAAGTACCGGTTTCAATTCGGTCGGGAATAACTGTATAGTCAATTGAATGTAATTCCTCAACTCCTTCAACCTTAATTATATCGGTCCCAGCTCCTCTAATCTTAGCACCCATTCCATTAAGGAAATTTTGAAGATCAATTATTTCTGGCTCTTTAGCTGCATTGCGTATAACAGTAGTTCCTGTTGCTTTAGTAGCAGCCATCATAATATTCTCAGTTGCACCAACACTAGGGAAATCAAGATGAATATCAGCACCTATTAACTCATCGGTCTTACCCTCTAAATATCCATGTTCTTCGGTAAACTCAACCCCTAAAGCCTCTAGACCTTTAATATGTAAGTCTATAGGCCTTGGTCCAATACTACAACCACCAGGTTGAGAAATTCTTACTTTTTTAAATCTAGCTAATAAAGATCCCATTAAGAAGATCGTAGCTCGCATCTTTCTCATTAAATATTCAGGTATCTCACAAGAATCTATCACACTAGAATTAACAGTAATCACTTTATCATCTTGACTAACTCCTGCACCAAGATTACTTAATACCTCTTTCATCACTTTCACATCTCTTAACCTTGGAACCTCACGGATAATATTCTCACCTGATGATAAAACAGTACCAGCTAAAATAGGCAAAACAGCATTCTTAGCTCCACTAATATCAACCTCACCAGTCAAGCGATTACCACCTTTAACAATAAAGCTATCCATTTCTGTCACCTCCTACTTGACAGAATTTGAACTTCTCTTTCTAAATCAAATCCATATTCCTCTTTAATTAAGTTCTGAACTCTTTCCATAAGCTTCAATATATCTTGAGCCGTTGCTTCACCAGTATTAACAATAAAATTAGCATGTTTTTTGGAAACTTCAGCTCCTCCAACCGATAGACCTTTACCTCCAGCTTCATCAATCAATCTCCCGGCTGAATCCCCAGTTGGATTCTTAAAAATACAACCAGCATTAGGCATTGTAAGTGGTTGACTCTCTTTTCGTTTAGTAACCAACTCTTTCATCTTACTTTCAATCTTCTGTTGGTCACCTGGTTCTAATAAGAACTCTACTTCTACTATAATTAAATCCTCAGTTTGAAACCGACTCTTTCGGTAAGAAAAATTACAATCTTCTCTATTAAGAATCTTCATCTTCCCCTCTTTAGTCAATACCCTAACCTTACTTATGATTGTGCTCATATCATTACCAGTCCCTAAACCAGCATTCATTACTGTAGCACCACCAACAGTAGCCGGTAGTCCAGCAGCAAATTCCAAACCACTTAGCCCATGCTTAGTAGCTCGTTTTGCTACTGTAGGTAGAGTTGCCCCAGCACCAGTATAAATAGTATCCCCTTCGATATTAATATTATTGATAGTACCAGCTAACTTAATTACTACTCCATCAATTCCATTATCAGGTACTAATAAGTTAGTACCGTTACCAAAAATACTATAATCAATCGCCTTTTCATTTAAATATTTTAAAATTTCTTTTAGATCCTGAATATCCTGAGGAATAATCAAAACTTCTGCTGGTCCACCTACACGAAACGAAGTATGGTACTTTAATGGCTCATCAAAACGAACCTCTCCTCTAACTTTTGCTTGTAATCTTTCTTTCTCTATCGATTTCATACTTTAAACCTCCATTGTTAATTCCCCAGTCTCTTCTGTCTGAATCTTCTGGTCAGTAATTGCTAATCTTTCTCCTACTTTCCATACATCCCCAGCACCTAAAGTTAATACTAACTCTCCCGCTTGTAATCTTTTTTGTAAATAGTGGTAAACATCATCTAAATCAGATATGAACTTAGCCTTCCCAAAATTGCGTTGATTAATTAAATTGGCTACTCTTTCCGCTTCAACTCCCGGAATAGGGTCTTCCCCTGCTGCATAAATATCCGTAATAATCACTTCATCTGCATCAGTAAACGCTTGACTAAACTCTTCTAATAAAAATTTGGTACGAGAATATCTATGTGGTTGAAAGATAGCAATCACTTTTTTGAAGTCCATATTTTGGGCTGCAGATAAAGTAGCCTCTATCTCCGTTGGATGATGAGCATAGTCGTCAACTAAAACTGCACCTCGGTACTTCCCTTTTTGCTCAAACCTTCTTCCGACTCCTCTAAACTTCTTTAAAGCGGAAGCAATCTCTTTAAATTGTAATCCAATATGTAATCCAATACTGATTGCAGCTAAAGCATTAGCTAAATTATGCTTACCAGGCACTCTTAAATTCAAATTTCCTAACTTCTTACCTTGGTAATAAATACTAGAATTCGAACCTAAATGATTCAGCTCAATCTGTTCAGCAAATAACTTGGCTTGATCAGTTAATCCATAAGTAATTAAATCATTACCCATTTCATCAACTATATCTACTATCTCCTTATCATCCAAACAGACTATACCTCTTCCTTGAGGTGGTAGCTTATTAAGAAACTGAATAAAAGTCTCTTTAATCTCTTCTTTTGACTCATAATAATCTAGATGATCAGCTTCAATATTAGTCACAACTCCTATTTCTGGCTCCATAAATAATAAAGAACCATCACTCTCGTCTGCTTCCGTTACAAAATAATCTCCATTACCGAGTTTGGCATTTCCGTTAATTAAAGATAGTTTTCCTCCTACTAAGATTGTTGGATCCAATCCATTCTCTTTTAAAATAGTAGCTACCATTGCTGTTGTAGTCGTCTTGCCATGAGTTCCAGAAATCGCAATCCCTTTCTGTCTAGTCATCAACTTAGCTACCATCTCAGCTCGTTTGAGTATCGGAATCTCCTGTTTCTTAGCTTCTATTATTTCAGGATTATCCATTGGAATTGCAGAGGAAACGACTACTACATCCGCCCCTTCTACATTCTCTGCTTTATGTCCAATCTTAATTTCTGCTCCTTCTTTACGTAAGTCTATTATAATATCAGATTCTTTCATATCCGAACCAGTAACTTGCTTCCCTAAACCAAGCAAAAGATTGGCAATTCCACTCATTCCAATACCGCCAATCCCAATTAAATGGACCCTATCTTCAGTTCTCATTATCCCTCCACCACTCCTTTTCTACCTAAGCCATATGCTATAATATGCACTTGCCTAACAAAATGTTAAGCTTAACTTGTCCAATTTTTAAAAACTAAATTAGCTCATCAATTAGTTTAATAATATTATCTACTGCTTTTGGTTTTCCTAATTTCTTACTAGCCTTTGCCATCTTATCTAACCTCTCTTGATCAAAGATTAATTCTTGAATCTCATTTACTAATTTAACTCCATTTAAGTCATGGTCTAAAATTACTTTGGCGGCTCCTCGTCTTTCCAATGACCGAGCATTATGCTCTTGATGATTCTCGGCAGCGTAAGGATAAGGAATTAAGATAGCCGGAATCCCGCGAGCAGTTATCTCCGCTAAACCAGTTGCTCCCGCTCTAGAAATAACTAAGTCAGCAGCTGCTAATCCCGCAGCCATATTATATAGATAAGGCTTAATAATAATATGACCATTTTTTAAATTAGATATACCCAATTTAGTAGCAACTTCTCTAACCCGAGCAAAATCATTCTTCCCAGTTATATGTAAAACCTGAATTTCAGGATTCTTTTGACTTAATTTATAAACTTCTTCCATAGCTTGATTAATGCTCTTAGCCCCTCTACTACCTCCAAAGACTAAAATGAACTTCTTATTAGGGTCTAAACCTAATTCTTTATAACTTTCTAACCGTCGTGCCTTAATAATTTCAGGTCGAACTGGATTTCCAGTCAAGACTAACTTAGAATTACCGTTAAAATAACTTTCAGCATCTTGATTACTCAAAGCAACTTTATCTACCAATCTAGATAATAACCGATTAGTCAATCCTGGATAAGCATTCTGTTCATGAATTACTGTCTTTTTCTTCATTAGAGATGCCATCAACATAACTGGCCCACTAACATAACCACCAGTTCCTATTACTATATCTGGTTTAAAAGTATTAATTAACTTCTTAGCTTCCCAAACTCCAATGCCTGTTGTCACTAAACTTGTTAAAATTTCTATCGATAGTTTCCTAGGTAGACCTCGACTAGAAATATTAGCCAATTCATAACCTGCCTTAGGAACAATCTCTGCTTCTAATCCTTCATTAGTACCTACAAATAATATTTCTGCTTTCTCATAATTCATTTCTATGCCTTTAGCAATAGCTAAACCAGGATAAATATGCCCCCCAGTTCCTCCTCCAGTAAGAATTGCCTTCATTTGATCACTCCTACTTAGTGTACCGTGATATATTTAACAGAACCCCAACACTAGATAACATAATTACTAATGAAGAACCTCCATAACTAATAAAAGGTAAAGTAATACCTGTTACTGGCATCGAACCAGTAACGACTGCAATATTGATTACTGCCTGCATAGTAACCATCGTAGTGATTCCAACCGCTAAAAAGCTCCCAAATAGATCCGGTGCTTCTAAAGCTATTCTTAATCCTCTCCACGCAAACAAGAAGAAGAGAGCAACCACTAACATAGTTCCTAAAAAACCTAATTCCTCACCAATGATAGCATATATAAAATCAGTACCTGGCTCTGGTAGATAAAAGAATTTCTGTCTACTCTGTCCAATCCCAACCCCAAATAATCCTCCGGACCCTAAAGCATATAATGATTGAATAATATGAAACCCTGAATCTAAAGGATCACTCCATGGGTCAAGAAATGCTAAAAGCCTCTCCTTTCGATAAGGAGCACTAAAAATCAAATAGACTACGCCTAATAGACCAACTCCTGCTAAACTGCCTAAATACTTATAATGGATCCCCGCCGCCACAAACATAATCATTACTGTACCAGCAATTGTAACCGCAGTACCTAAGTCCGGTTGCGCTAAAATCAAACCACAGGTCAATCCTAATATTGTTAATGGAGGTACTAATCCTTTAAATTTATCTAATTTATACTGTTTAACGGCTAAATATCGAGCCATATAAAATACCATTGCTAGCTTAACTACCTCTGAAGGCTGTATATTTAACATACCAAAACCTAACCAACGTTGTGAACCACCAACTACTTTACCCATAAACAAAACCGCTAATAATAGACCAAGACTAACTAATAATCCCAATTGAGCAAACTGCTTATAAAACTTATAATCTATAGTCATAAAAAAGACCATAGCACCGATACCAATTACTGACCATAAAAATTGCTTTTTAAGAAAATAGAAACTATCACCATAATCAGCATAAGCACGAATAGAAGTAGCGCTAAAGACCATCATAACTCCTAATCCTAATAAAGTTATCATCGTAAAGAAAATTATAAAATCAGGTGCTCCTACCTTACGCATCCTACTGCCCCCTTAAATCATATACCGCTTGCTTAAACTTACGCCCTCTTTCTTTATAACTACTGAACATATCCCAACTAGCACAAGCAGGAGATAATAAGACATAGTCGCCTTCTTTACCTAATGTATCAGCTACCTGTACTGCTTCTTCAATAGAATCTACTTTCTTAACATTAGTAAAGTCAAGACTATGTACATCTGCTTCAATCTGATCAGCTGTTTCTCCTAATAAGATTAATTCCTTTACATTATTAACTATCTTATTAGCAAATTCAGCAAAATCCGCATTCTTATCCATACCACCAGCAATCAAAATCAAAGGTGCATCAAAGGTCTCTAATGCCTTTATAGCGGCTACCGGATTAGTACCTTTTGAATCATTAATATATTTAACCCCATCAATTACTGCTACTTCTTCGATCCGATGTTCTACACCATCAAATTCTTGTAAAACTTGTTTAATTACTTCTAAATCAATACCACTCAATATAGCAATTGCCGTAGCTCCTAAAGCATTCTCTAAATTATGGGGTCCTTTAATTCCAATTTTATCTACCTCAATTATGAATTCTTTATTACCAGTTAAAGTACTAATAATCTTACCATCTTCAACATAAAGACCACCATCCTTGATATCTTCTTTCTGACTAAAGTATACTACTTCTCCCTTTGTTTCATTCCCAAATTCTCTAGTCAACTGATCATCATAATTTAAAACTGTATAGTCACTCTGCTTTTGATTAGAAAAGATTCTTTTTTTAGCTGCTATATAGTTAGCAAAAGTACCATGCCGGTCCAAATGATCCGGCGTCAAATTTAAAATAAGACTAATTTTTGGTCTAAAATTTTCAACATTCTCTAACTGAAAAGAACTAATTTCAGATATAACAAACCCTTCCGATGAAATATTAGGTACATCTTGAATTAGCGGTCGCCCAATATTTCCTCCTACTACTACTTCACTACAAGCTTCTTTAAAAATTTCACCGGTCAAAGTAGTAGTTGTTGTCTTGCCATTAGTTCCAGTAATCGCTATAATTGGGGCTTTACAAAAATGGTAAGCTAACTCTATCTCACTAATAATTCTAATTCCTAACTCTCTAACTCGCTTTAAAATTGGAATTTGGTCTGGCACCCCGGGGCTGATGACTATTAAATCAGTATCTTCAATTACTCGCTCAGTATGTCCACCTAAATCAAAATCTATTTCATAATTATCTAACTCTTCTAACTCAGCTTGTAACTCTTCTTTTGACTTTACATCACTAACTACTACTTTAGCTCCCTTATCAACTAAAAACTTAGCTGCTGCTACTCCTGTTCTTTTACCTAATCCGATAACTACTACCTTTTTATCTGCTAAATCCATATGTAATTTAACCACCTTTCCAGCATTAAATCCCTTGTAAACCCATTAAACCTGCTAATGAAAGGATAGCCGCCAAAATCCAGAACCTAACTACCACTTTTGATTCTTCCCATCCTTTCAATTCAAAATGATGATGGAGAGGACTCATTCTAAAGATTCTCTTACCTCCTGTTAATCTAAAATAGATTACCTGGATTATTACTGATAAAGCCTCTAGAACATACACACCACCAATAATTACTAAAAAGAATTCCGTTCTAGTCAATATAGCAACTACTGCTATCGCACCTCCTAATGCTAGTGAACCAGTATCACCCATAAAGACCTGTGCCGGATGGCTATTAAACCAAGCAAAGCCTAAACATGCGCCAGTAATCGCAGTAGTAAATGATGCTAAATCATAGTTGCCTAAATTAAGACTAATTACAGTATAAGTAATTGCGACTATGATTGTTACTCCCGCAGCTAAACCATCTAAACCATCGGTTAAGTTAACGGCATTAGAAGTTCCAATTACTACCAAAATCACAAATGGAATAAATAAAATACCTAAATCTAATGTTCCCCCTAAATAGGGAATAATAATTTTAGAACCTATATTTAAATTATATAAGATATTATACCCTAATAACCCACCTATTAAAATCTGACCAAATAACTTCTGTTTTGCCTTTAATCCTAGAGAACGATTAGCTACAATCTTAATTGAATCATCCAATAATCCTAAAAAACCATAACCCAAAGTTACAAATAAGGCCCAAAAGAGTTTAGATGTCATTTCAGTAAATAATAGAATAGAAACTACAATAGAAATTAAGATTATCACTCCCCCCATTGTAGGAGTTCCACTCTTTTCTAAATGACTTTCCGGACCTACTTCTCTAATATTTTGACCAAACTTTAATCTATGTAATAGATTGATCATTACTGGTCCAATTAATAACGTAATCGCAAAAGCTGCAACAGTTGTATATATTAAATTAACCATTACCTTAAAACCTCCTATAGCCTTTTCAATAAGGATTCCTCTACTTCTTCTAATTGCATACCTCTAGAACCCTTAATTAAAATTGTATCACCTGGTTGAATTAACTGCAATAGTTGATTGACAATTTCTTCATTAGTTTCATAATTAAATACTCTTTCCTTGGCTAATCCTAACTCTTTAGCTCCTTCTCCGATTAGCAGAGCTAATTTGCCTACTGTTAGTAAGTAATCGATATTATTATCTAATATCTTATTAGCTAATTTAGAATGCTCCTCCTCAGCTTTTTTACCTAATTCTAGCATATCCCCCAAAACAGCAATCAAATTTCCATCTTTCTGTCCAACATCTACTAATAAATCTAATCCTGCTCGCATCGAAGTAGGATTAGCATTATAAGCGTCATTAATTAGAGTAATATTCTTACCTAAATCCTTAATATCTCCTCGCATAGCTGTCATCTCTGGCTTAGCTAATCCAGATTTGATCTCTTCTACATCTAATCCTAATTGAAAACCTACACCAATTGCTGCTAAAGAATTATAGATATTATACTCACCTGAAAGCGGTAGTTTTACCTTAAAATCTTCACTATAATACTGTACTTTAAACTCTAATCCATTCTTTCCTAAATTCTTTACATTATTAACTCGTAAATCATTGGTAACGTTAAATCCATAACATAATGTATCTGCTTCCGTCTTATTAACCATCTGCCGTACATATGGATCATCACCATTCAAGATAGCCTTACCCTCGTTTGGTAAATTACTTATTAATTCACTCTTAGCTTCAGCAATATTTTCTTGACTTCCTAAACATTCTAAATGAGTTAACCCTACATTAGTAACTACACCTATTTCCGGCTGAGCAATTTGAGCTAAGTATTCAATTTCTCCTAAACCACGCATTGCCAATTCTAAGACTAGTACTTCATAATTAGAATCTAATCTAAATAAAGTTAAAGGCAACCCAAATTCATTATTGTAGTTGCCTTCAGTCTTCATAGTGTTGAACTTAACATTCAAAACAGAAGCTATTAAATCCTTAGTTGTTGTCTTCCCCGTACTCCCAGTAACCCCAATTACTGCTACATCGAATAGACTACGATAATACTTAGCTAAATTTTGTAAAGCTGTAGCAGTATCTTCAACTCCAATTACAATTGTATCAGCATTAAAATTATATTTACTAGCTTTATCTGACTCAATAACTACTCCACTTGCTCCTGCTTCTAGAGCATCATTAACAAATTTATGACCATCAAATCTTTCCCCTTTAATCGCAAAAAATAAAGCACCGGTATCAATTGTTCGTGAATCAATAGAGATCTCCTCGACCTCTATTTCTAAACTACCATTAATTAGTTCTCCCTCTATTGCTGGTAAAAATTCTTTGACTTTAATCGGTTCCATATTTATTCACCTCTATTTTCAACAAGAGCTTCTCTAGCGACTTGGCGGTCATCAAACTGAATCGTCTTATCCTTTAAAATCTGATAAGTTTCATGTCCCTTACCAACTATGAATACTAGGTCATTAGCTTGAGCTATCTCGATACCATAATTAATAGCTTCTGCTCTATCTTCAATAATTATATAGTCCTCTCCTGCTACCTTACTTATCTCTTTTACTCCCGCTTCAATATCATCAATAATCGCTGCTGGTTCTTCACTACGAGGATTATCGGAAGTAATTACTGAAAAATCAGCTAATTCAGTTGCAACCTGCCCCATAATTGGTCGCTTACTACGGTCGCGATCTCCCCCACAACCAAACACAACAATAATCCTACCTTCAACAAAGTCTTCAGCCGTCTGTAAAATATTCTTCAAACTATCAGGAGTATGAGCATAATCCACAATCACTCCAAAATCTTGACCTTCATCTATAATCTCAAACCTTCCTGCTACTCCCTGAACCTCTTCTAAACCTTCCTTAATATCATCTAATTTAATATTTAAGCTTGCACCAGCCCCTAAAGCAGCTAAAGTATTGTAAACATTGAATAATCCAGTTAAATTTAAATTCAAATCTATTCTATCACTAAAAGCCTCTACTAAGAATTCAACTCCTGTAGGGCTAATTGTAATATCTTTTGCTTTTAAATTAGCATCTTTTTCAATACTATAAGTAATAATTGAACCTTCACTAAAATCTAGAATTTGATCACTATGTGGATCATCAATATTAATAATTGCTGTCTTCTCTTCGTCACCTTCTAGCTTACTAAATAGCTTACCTTTCGCAGCTAAATAATCCTCAAATGAATCATGAAAGTCCAAATGATCCTGAGTAATATTAGTAAAGATAGCAATATTAAAATCAATTTCATCAACACGATTCAATTCTAATGCATGCGAAGAAACTTCCATCACTACATGAGTAACTCCTTCCTCTACCATCTTTGCAAATAATGCTTGTAAATCTAATGCTTCTGGGGTAGTTCTTTGCGTTTTATAATCTTGGTCACCAATCTTATTCTTTATTGTCCCAATTAACCCTGATTTATACCCTGCTCTCTCTAAAATTGACTTAATTAGATAAGTAGTTGTTGTTTTCCCATTAGTCCCTGTTACTCCAACCACTTTCAACTTCTGTGAAGGATGGCCATAAAAAGCTGAACTTACTTTTGCTAGCCCCTGTCGAGTATCATCAATCATAATAACTGTTGCTTCTCTATCAATTCGTATCTCTTTTTCAACTAAGATAGCAGCTGCTCCTGCCTCGATTGCCTCATCTATATAATCATGCCCATCATGAGTAAAACCACTAATACTAACAAATAAATAGCCTGGTTTAACCTTTCTTGAATCATAAGCTATCCCTTCAACACTTATATCCAAGTCACCTTGTAAAAGATCAAAATCTAAATCAGTAACTATTTCATTTAATCTTTTCAACTATCTCTCCTCCTTATCTCATTCACTATATATTATTTTACATTTAATCTAATTTATTCCTAATTAATGCAGTTTTACTTTAACGGTAGTTCCAGATTTAATTCTAAAGCCAGGAGCAGGCTGCTGCCTAATAATTTCTCCACTTCCTTGCCACTCTAACTGTAAACCAAGCTCAGCCAATAAATTTTGCGCTTCCTCTAACTTCATACCTTCCAAATCCGGGATTGTAACTTTATACCGCTTCTGATTCTCTAATCCATCGGAAGTAAAGAGAATTATAGTAGTTCCAGTATCTACTTTTGCTCCAGCAGTTGGAATTTGTTCTAATACTTTATTCCCATTTCCTTCAATTTTAAAGTTCAAACCTAAATTCTTTAACTTAGGACGTACTTCTCTTAGTGATTGATTAACTAAATTAGGTACTCCTACTTCTTTAATTTCTTCCTTTCCTTCTTCTACTTCTTCCTCCTGACTAGGTGGTAGTTCTAAGTATCGAACAACATCTTTAACTATATTATGAAATATTGGTGCTGCCAATTGTGAACCATAATAAGGATAACTAGTAACTCCTTTCATAGCTACTAATACTACTAATTTCGGGTTATCCACTGGGAGTAGGCCAATAAAAGATGAATCATATGCTTTAACCCCATAGTGCTTAGCTGTTCCTGTCTTTCCTCCAATCCTATACCCTTTAACCTGAGCTTTTTTCCCCGACCCATTTGCTACTACTCCAGCTAACAATTCACGTGTAGTTTTGGCAGTTTCTTTAGAAACTACCTGTCTAACAACCTCAGGTTTAAATTCTTTGATAATTTCGCCTTGACTATTCTCAATTTTATCTACTAATCTAGGTTTCAAAAAAACCCCATCATTTGCTACCGCTGAAACTGCTGTAATCAATTGAATTGGAGTTACAGAGATTCCATGACCAAAAGACATAGTAGCTAATTCAACTGGTCCTATCTCATCATAATCATAGACTAAACCACTAGCTTCACCTGGCAACCTAATATCAGTCTCTTGACCAAAACCAAAAGCCTTAATATATTTATAAAATGCTTTCTTTCCTATTCTCTGTCCCACCTGTACAAAACCTGGATTACATGAATTTTCTACTACTTCCGCAAAGGATTGACTTCCATGCCCACCATCTTTCCAACACCTAATTATTTCGCCACCTACTTTTATATATCCTGGATCAAAAAAACGATCTTTAGGATTTACTACCCCTTCCTCCAATCCAGAAGCTGTAGTAATAATCTTAAAAGTAGACCCTGGCTCATAGGTATTTGAAATAGCAGCATTACGCCATAGCCCTGGTGAATACTTAGCAAATTTATTTGGATTATAGGCAGGACGATTAGCCATAGCTAAAATTTCACCATTTTGCGGATTCATAACAATAATTGTTCCATCTTTAGTTTCAGTATTTCGCATTGCTTTTTCTAATTCTCTTTCAACAATATATTGAATCACATGATCTATAGTTAAATAAATATTATTCCCATTCTTAGGGTCTAAATACTTCTCAACTCCCTCTGGAATCTGTTGTCCAGTAGCATCTTTTTCTATCATTATCCGTCCGGGTCTTCCTCTTAATACTTGATCATAGGATAATTCTATTCCATTTAATCCCTGACTATCAATACCAGCAAAACCTAAGATATGTGATGCTAACTCTCCTTTAGGATAAAATCTTTTGCTTTCTTCGGTAAAAGTAATCCCCGCTAAGTCTAATGATTTAATTCTTTTAGCTTTTTCTTCGGAAACCTTTCGTTCTAAATAAACCGCATAAGCATTCTTAGTAACTCGTTTATATATATCCTCTTGACTCATATCTAAAATTAATGCTAATTTTTCAGCAACTTTTTTAGGATTCTTAATCTCTGGCGGAACAGCAACTACAGTATCCGCACTTACACTAACAGCTAGTTCTTCTTGATTCCTATCATAAATAATCCCTCTTCTAGGTTCCACCTTTAATTTCCTTAATCTTTGATCTAATGCTTTAGATTGATAAAAATCATTATTAAAGACCTGTATCCAGCTTAATCTTAAGGTAATCATAAACATAATAAAAACTACAATAAGAAAAAGATGAAAGATCCTCTTTCTTATTTGTAGCTTATTTTGATCCATATTCATCCCCCTCTACTCATTTATTTAGGGGCCATTTTAATATCTTTGCCCTTGACTTATCATTTTATTTATCTAAAGTCCCCGCTTCCACTTGGGTAAGACCTTTAAACCAAGTAGAAATTTTATAACCTAATTCATTCAATTTATTAAATCTAGTTTTTAATTCATTCATTTCATTAGATTTTTTATTTACCCCATCTACCTTTTGCATACTAATAAAGTTAACCTTATCTGGCTCAACCATCCCTAAGTCATTCTTAGCTATCCTTTCTATACGATCAAGCGACTTATGCTGGGCTATCTTTAATTTTGCTTTTCTTTTATTAGTCTTTAAATTTTCAATTCTATTTTGAACCTGAGTAATCCTAGAATTGATCTTACTCATCTCCACATACTTATTAATATATAAGATTCCAAATATAGCTATAATTCCGATAAGCAAAGCATAGCTAATCATATATATGAAAGTTCTATTAAACCAACTCTCCTTACTATCTGCTTGGTTATTATTACTATCTTTTCTATGATTTTCATTATGAGTTCTTTTATTTTTACGAAGATACTTTCTTCTTTTTTTTCTCCTTTTAGTAGATTTATTTAAGTTAACCCTTTTACTTTTAGTATTCTTTCTTTCCTTGCTTTTTCTATCTTTTCTTTTATATCCTTTATCATTTTTATAATTATACCTGCTAGCAGCAGAATCTTTATCTTTATAGTCTTTTATCTCTTTCTTTCTATCTACCACTATCATAATTATTCACCTACCTCTCATTTTAGAACAAAATCAAAGCTTTTCTACAACTCGTAACTTTGCACTTCTCGCTCTGGAATTATTCTCTAACTCTTCATCCTTAGCTACTATAGGTTGTCTAGTAATAATCTTCACTTGTGTTTCTTCATCACAAGCACAGACAGGAAAGTCTGGTGGACAAACGCATCCATTAGCTAAATCTTTAAATTTATGTTTAACTATCCTATCTTCTAAAGAATGAAAAGTAATAATAGCAATTCTACCACCTGCTTTAAGAGGAGGCAGGATTCGCTCTATCGTTTTAGGTATAATCTCCAATTCATTATTGACAGCAATCCGCAAAGCTTGAAATGTCCGTCGTGCTGGATGAGGTCCTTTACGCCTAGCACTAGCAGGAATTGCCGCTTTAATTACACTTACTAGTTCAGTTGTCTTTTCAAACGGCTTGTCTTTTCTATATTTAACTATAAACTCTGCAATTCTGCTAGCCCAACGCTCCTCACCGTACTCTTTAATGATTTCTGTCAATTTACTTTGGGAAAGACTATTTAATAAATCAGCAGCAGTTTTTGATTTTCTTTGGTCCATCCTCATATCTAGAGGTGCATCATATTTATAACTAAAGCCCCTTTCCGGGGTATCTATCTGATAAGAAGAGAAACCTAAATCAAATAAGAAACCATCTACTTCCTTAATATTTAACCTCTCTAAAACTTGATCTATATTCTTATAATTCTCTCTTACTATCTTCACTTCACATTCGACATTTGCTAATTTTTCTTTAGCAGCATTAATAGCAGCTAAATCCTGGTCAATCCCTATTAAAGTTCCTGTTGACCCAATCTTCTTAGCAATTTCAAATGAATGTCCTGCACCACCTAAAGTGCCATCAACATAAGTTCCTCCCGATTGACAATTTAAATACTCAATCGTTTCTTTAAATAGAACTGGTATATGTTCAAAATTCATTTTATCACCTATTTATATAATATATTTTTAAGCATTTGAAGCTTATTTTCTATTAGTCGACAAATTTAAGTGAAAGGATTCACTTAAATTTTAAAATATTTATTATCAACAATTAAATTCCTAATTCTTCTATAGTTTCAGCAATATCTTCATATGAATCTTCCGCATCAGATAAGTAACCATCCCAACGTTCCTTACTCCACAATTCAACACGATTAGAAACCCCAATGATTACAACTTCTTTCTGTAAATCACCAAATTCTCTTAGGTTGGTAGGGATAGAGATTCGACCTTGTTTGTCTAATTGACACTCTGTTGCACCAGAAAAGAAGAATCTTACAAATGCTCTAGCATCTTTTCTAGTCAATGGTAGAGATTTCAACTTCTTCTCTAGTATTTCCCATTCATCCATTGGATAAACGAACAAACAATCGTCAAGGCCTCTAGTAGCTACAAAATCCTCTCCTAATTCTTTACGAAATTTAGCAGGGATAATTATTCTCCCTTTACTATCCATTGAATGTATGTACTCACCCATTAACATAGTATATCCCCACTTTTTTGGTTAGTTAACCACTAACTCCCCCTAATACCACCACAACGCCCCACTATCTACCACTGTACTTTTAGTTATTCTATACTCAGAGAAAAAATCCTTTAATTTTGTAGAAAATATCTACTATAAATTAGGTGAGAAATTATTTAAAACTAAATAAGGAATAAACTTACATTAATAATAATTCTTAAGAATTTAACATAAATATCTGATAAGAAGAATAATCATTAATAACTTTTACTAATTTAAAGTTAATTATAAATACTTTTCACTATTTTAATTTCTATACATATGATAGTTAATAAGTGAAGTTAAGATATAGGAGGGTGAAAGATGAAAATTGATTTTTTCTTTGCCTGGTCTAAAAATGAAGAAGATGACTTGAAATCGTGGGGTGGGGGATTTAAATTACCTAGTTTTATTAAATGGATTAAAAATTTGTTGAGGAAATAAAATTATCTGCAATTCTAATTTAAGTATAATTTCCTAGTATAATAAAATAAACCGATCAATATATATTGATCGGTTTTATCTCCTATTCTGTCTATAATTTAATTAAGAAAGGTACTAAAATAGGTACTAAAGATGATAATACTATACCATTAATAAATGCTATTACTCCAATTTCTGAACTAGAACTTTGTATAATTAGAGGTAACGTAGTATCCATAGTTGTGGCTCCCCCAGGAGCAATCAAAGTTATTTTCCCTTTAGTCTTAGCTAATAAAGGAATCAAAATAACTGCTAATAATTCACGAAAAACATTAGTTAGAAATGCTAAACTACCAATCTGTATATCATAAATCTTTGTTATCAAAACTCCGGACAAACTATACCAACCAAATCCTGCCCCAATAGCGCTAGCTTCATTAAATGGTAAGGTTAAAAAGGTCCCACTTATAACCGCCCCTATTATACTACCGATAGCAACTACTATTGGTACTGAAATCACTTTCCAACCTAACTGCTTTATCTTACTTAAGACTTCATCTTTGTTTTTACCAATATCTATTCCGATGCCAAATAGTAAAATTGCTAAAAAATAAGTAGTCATCTGACTAAGGTTACTAGCTAAATCTGGAGCTATAATAAATTTACCGACTAAAATTCCTCCAATAACTGAAGATAATATTAAAATAATCATCGGCCTTTCTGATTCTCCTTTCTAAAGTCCCCTACTAAGTTTTCCAAGAACTTAACAATTAATATACTCCCTAATATACTTCCCATTGCTAAAATTAATGCTTGTAGTCCTAACTTATCTAAGTTAGCTATAACTTTATCATTTAAACCTATTTCCGCCCCCATGTTAAATAATAGCAATATTAATCCGACAGTAATTAATTTATCAGTTGAACTTTCTAACGAATCAGGTATTAATTCAAAATAACCAATTATTAAACCTAAACTTAAAGAAATAATAATAAGTAACATTTATTACACTCCTATTTGAATTCTATGTCAATCTATACCTATTCTTTACTTTTTAACAATGCTCTTAATTTAATATATAAAGATTTATCAGCCAAAAATTCATTAATACCTTTATTGAATATAACTAATCTATCTTGATATTGACTAAAATACTTTCCAGCAATCTTTTGAGCACTAGGTGATACTAAATAAATATGTAATTTAGGATTATCCTTAAGCCCATCTAGTACCATCTGTCTAATCAAAGGGTCTCCAAAGCTATACCCAATACTAATTAATACTTTCTTTCTTAATAATTCTTGATCAAAATGATTTAATAGATTTTTAAATGGTTCATATTTATTATGTTCTGGATAGACTAACATACCAGAAAGCTCTGTTCCTAAAAAATATCTTAATTCTTTATCATAATTAATAATAGGGAGTTTTAACCTCTTTCCTCTTTCAGTCTGATACCAGATGATTGAGCCATGCAGTTTGTATAATCGCACATCATAATCTTCTCTTTGTAATAATTCTGGCTTCCAAACTAGGTCAAAACCATCTGTATAATTTATTCGGTATAACTCACATAATGTTTCAATAGTCAAATCATAATTTAAAGTAAATACTTGTAAGCTATCTGATTCATGAATAAATTTCATTAACGGTAAAAGATACTCTATATCCTTCTTTTGAATATTACATTCTCTTCTAATTAACATTTTCAACTTCTTTAACATAGCAGGAACCAAATCTAAATAATTTAGTATCCCTTCCTTAAAATTGCCAAAGAAAGATTTAATCAATCTATTATCAAGATTAGTAATTAAATCTAAAACCTCAAATAAAGATTCTAAATTTAATTCCTTATCTTCAGCTTGCAAAAAATCAACTTCATTTTCTAATTGATTAATGAATTTTACCTCTTGAACAGTAAGTTTGTCTAAATATAATTTATATAACTCACTCATAGCAGGAACTCCTGCAGGTACTGATGCGCCAGCGCCTAATAAGAAACAATATTCAGTAGTCATATCTATACACCCTATTTTAGAATAGATTTATTTTAGTATTAATTAGGATACACATTAAATAAATAATCTATGCTTCTAAATTATATCACCCCTGACTTTAGAAATAGTCAGGGGTAAGATTAATATATAATTTCAATATATAACTACTAGCCTTCTAACAGACGCTTAACCCTCTTTAAATTTACTTTAGCTTTGTAGTAGTTACTATTAATATCCAAAGCCGTTTGATACGCTACTTTAGCTTTTTGTAAATTATTAACATTCTCATAGGCAATACCTAAATTATTGTATAAATAAGCAATTGGCGGATCCAATTCTGTAGCCTGCTTTAAGACTGATATCGCTTCTTTGTATTGGCCAGTCTTAATATATGCATAACCGAGATTATTTAAGACATAGTAATTACTTCTATCAAATTTAGCCGCCTGCTTCAAGTTATTAATCGCTTTATTTAGTCGTCCCTGGCTCATATAAGCCCTACCTAATATATTGTAAGCATCACCATCTTGGCTATTTAGCTTGAGAGCTTTTTCCCCTACCTTAATAGCTGCTTCTAACTTATCCTCTTTTAAATAAACTCTACCTAAATTGACTAAAACTCTATAATGTCTAGGATTAATTTGATGTGCTTTTTTAAATTGAGTTTCAGCAAAATTATAATTGCCTAAACGATAATATGTTAGCCCTAAAATATAATGAGGATACATTAAGTCAGGATTTTCTGAAATAGCCGAAACTAACTTAGGGACTGCTTCATTATATCTCCCTTTTCTAAATAATCTTAGCCCTAATTTATAATTGCTTGTCCCAGCCCATACCATACTGGTAGACACCAATAAAATGCTTAATAACAAACAAATAATAACTAATTTTTGTCGATATTCTTTCTTCATCTAAATCACCACCTAATTTTGATTAATTATACTTCCTTTCACTATTATTCTACTTAAATTATTAAATCACCTGCAAAATTAACGGATTTATTATCTAAGCAAATTGTAAACATAATTAATTGATACAAAAATATTATTTACCTATTGGTAAAATAATTTTAAATTCTGTCCCCTCCCCTACCTTACTATTAACATTAATCCTTCCATTCAGTGCTTCTACTAATTCTTTAACAATTGCAAGACCGATCCCTGTTCCACCTGTCTTTCGAGTTCTAGAACTATCTACTCGATAGAATCTTTCAAAAATATAGGGTAAATCTTTTTCAGGAATTCCAATACCCGTATCTCGAATACCAATAATAACCTCATTTAATTTTCCCGTTACTTTTATAAAAACTTGGTCTCCACTTTCAGAATACTTATAAGCATTAGAGAGTATATTATGAATAATTTTATTCAATACCTCTTTATCAGCTATTAACTTAATATCTGACTCATTAAAATCTAAATTCAAGTCTATATTTTTATCAGTAAACAATTGTGATAAGCTATTAATTTGTGTCTTTATAAATTTATTTAAATTAATTTCTTCTTTTTTGAGCTTATATTTGCCTCCCTCAGTTATTGATAATTCCTGTAGGTCACTTACTAAACCGCCTAATCTCAAAACTTCTTCATGAATTGAATTTAAGTTTTCTTCATTTGTAGGCATAACTCCATCTTGAAAAGCCTCAACATAACTTTGCACAGTAGCTAAAGGTGTCCGTAATTCATGTGCAATATCTGCAGTCAATTTCTTACGAAGTTTTTCTAATTTCTCTAAATTAGCAGCCAATTGATTGAACCGTTCCCCTAATACACCTATTTCATCATTTGAATTAATATCAACTCTTTGTGATAAATCTCCTTCACCCATCGATTCTGCTACCGCTGTAATCTTTTGTAATGGAGAAGTAATTCTTCTAGAAATAAAGAAGCTGATTAACAAGGCTACTATTCCAGCAATAATCCCAGCAACAATAATTGATGAATTAATTGTTTTACGAAAAAGAATATCTTCCTTACTCCATACTCCTTTTTGATTTAAAGGAGTAATATAAGCATGACCAACTACTTGAGAATTAACTTTAATTGGCAACTTAGTCACCTGATGATTATCAATATCAGATTCATAACCTTGATTTTTTTGCAAACTACGTCGATTATTCATCATACCCATTCCCATCATGCCTCTTTCCATCATATCACTGTTCATTCTACCACCGGGCTTACAGTAATCTTTTGAATTATAAATCCTCTGACCTTTATTAGAAGTAATTCTTACTCTTCTCCCAGTCATCATCTCTAAATGTATTAACTGCTGTCCAATCCCATACCAATTACCTTGTTCTTTATAGATAGTTTCTATTGAATTTACAATACGCTCATTTTTAACTTCAGCACTCTTAGCAACATAATCCGCAAACTTTCTATTAAGAGCAATATTAATAAGACCACCAGCTAAAGCAATTGTAGAAATAGTAAGTAATAAGAATATAACAGCCAGTTTAACCCACAATTTAACTTTCATCATTATCTACCTCAAACTTATATCCTACTCCATAAACAGTCTTAATAAACTGGTCAGATTTAATATTCAGTTTTCTTCTTAAGTTTTTAACGTGAGCATCAATTGTTCTATCATATCCATCATAATTATATCCTTGAATTATTTGTGTCAATTGTGACCGTGAATATACTCGACCAGGATTTTGAGCTAAAACCTTTAATAATTTAAATTCAGTAGCAGTTATATCAATAGCCTTATTCCTAAACTTAACTTTATGCTTTAAGGTGTCAATTAATAGTTCATCCCCATCTTCTTTAAAACTTAAAATTTCAGCAGATAACTTTTTCTTTTTGTCAGAACGCCTCAAAATAGCTCGAACTCTAGCAACTAATTCCCGAGGACTAAATGGCTTTACTAAATAATCATCAGCACCTATATTAAGACCAGTAATCTTCTCTTCTTCTGTTGTCTTGGCAGTTAGCATTATAATTGGAAGGTCTGATTCAGTTCTAATTCTTTTACAGACTTCCTCTCCAGTTAATTCTGGTAACATTAAGTCTAATACTATTAAATCTAATTCTTCATCTTGATAAGTCTTCAAGGCCTGCTTACCATCATATGCTAAAAACACTTCATAACCATCTTGTTCTAAATATGATTTAACTACCTTCGTAATCTTCTCTTCATCATCAACTACTAAAATTTTATCTATATCCATAATTAAAGCCCCCTTCAATATCTATCTCCATATCAGTTCAATCTCAAGATTCAATATTATATAAAATAATTATACCAAAATACTCTTCTTTTTGCTAATTATATCAGAATAATATGAATAAATAATGAAATTCAAACTAAAAAAACCTTTGATATCGTACGATATCAAAGGTAAGAATCTATTTAATAAAAGGTATTATTTTTAAAATGGGGTGAGTGATGGGATTTGAACCCACGGCCTCAGGAGCCACAATCCTGCGCTCTAACCAACTGAGCTACACCCACCATAATAAATGGTACGCCTGGGAGGATTCGAACCCCCGACTCATGGATTAGAAGTCCATTGCTCTATCCACCTGAGCTACAGGCGCCCGATAAATAAAATGGAGCGGGAAACCGGACTCGAACCGGCGACACCCAGCTTGGAAGGCTGGTGCTCTAGCCAACTGAGCTATTCCCGCACATATTAAGTCATATTAATTTTAAATATAAATGGTGCGAAGGGCGGGAGTCGAACCCGCACGGGGTAAACCCACTAGATCCTAAGTCTAGCGTGTCTGCCAATTCCACCACCTTCGCTTAAATGGTGGCAAGACCCGGATTTGAACCGGGGACACGAGGATTTTCAATCCTCTGCTCTACCAACTGAGCTATCTCGCCATGTTATTAAATTTAAATTGGTTGCGGGGACTGGATTCGAACCAGTGGCCTCCGGGTTATGAGCCCGACGAGCTACCGGACTGCTCTACCCCGCGTTATTAAGATATTAAATGGTGAGCCATGGAGGAGTTGAACCTCCGACACCCTGATTAAAAGTCAGGTGCTCTGCCAGCTGAGCTAATGGCCCATAAAATTCAGTTTACAGTTTACAGTGTATAGTTGACAGTTACTTTTGTTGTAAACTTTCTAATTCACATGATAGCTAATATCATACCATCAACCTTTGTACTTGTCAAGATTAAAAACACTAACTCTTTTAATGTTTTTAAATATAGTTTATTGTCAACTATATCAAATGGAGCTGACGACCGGACTTGAACCGGTGACCTGCTGATTACAAGTCAGCTGCTCTACCAACTGAGCTACGTCAGCGCATGGCGGGGATGACGGGATTTGAACCCGCGACCTCCGGCGTGACAGGCCGGTGTTGTAGACCAGCTCTACTACATCCCCACGGTTCAGTTTACAGTGTACAGTTGACAGTTTACAGTTACTTTTACTGTAAACTTTCTAATTCATATGATAGTTAATGCTATACAGTTAACATTTCTACTTGTTTAAAATTAAAACCATTAATAATTTATATTTTAAATGGTTTTGATTTTAACTGTCAACTATCAATTGTCAACTGTCAACTATTAAAAATGGTGGGCGAAACAGGACTTGAACCTGTGACCCCCTGCTTGTAAGGCAGGTGCTCTCCCAACTGAGCTATTCGCCCATATTTAGTGTACAGTGTCAGTAATCAGTGTCAGTTTTAATTTTTTAACTGTCAACTCTCAACTGTCAACTATTAAAATGGCACCCCCAAGGGGATTCGAACCCCTGCCGCCAGGATGAAAACCTGGTATCCTAGGCCACTAGACGATGGGGGCCTATTAAAATGGCTGGGATGGCTGGATTCGAACCAGCGAATACAGGAGTCAAAGTCCTGTGCCTTACCACTTGGCGACATCCCATCAAAATAAGATCCGGCAGTGACTTACTCTCTCACAAGGCTACCCTTGCAATACCATCAGCGCTGGAGGACTTAACTGCTGTGTTCGAAATGGGAACAGGTGTGACCCCTCCGCAATTACCA
>Ga0208550_10066_pt1 | contig 28622 bp, 30 predicted proteins | sample Wag4S2014_12_3_FD_187356 | JGI IMG/M metagenome (GOLD analysis project Ga0208550, IMG submission 187356) | Deep subsurface shale carbon reservoir microbial communities from Ohio, USA - Utica-2 Time Series 2014_12_3 (SPAdes) (version 2) ... | reverse complement strand
GTAGATAGAATAATTGAAGATAAGATAAAAGAGGTAAATGAATTAAACCAAGAAGTTTCTAGTTATTTAAATAGAGTTATAATGAGGAACTTATCTTTAAATTATAAAGATAGAGATCAAAAGGTGTGGTCCTTGCAATTGAAATTATGGAAGGAATATATAAAAATTGAAATAAAAGATAGTATTTTGAAACTATTTAATGGTTTAACTCTGGATAGTTCCAATTAATTGCTATAATATTCTATTAAAAATGTGAAAGAGTTGAAATTTAACCGTAGTGTGTTATAATTATGAGCAGTATTAATGTTGATTATACTGTTCATTTTTTATATTAAGTGGGTTTTCATCTTTTGGGTTAGAGAATTGTGAATTAAAGAGATGTACATACTAAATATAAATATACTATAATATGGTCTGTTGGTTTAAGGTTCTAGGAGTTAAAGTTTCTGTTTTTAGTAAGGGGGGAAGAAAATGTTTAAAGATTGGTTTGGTAGTAAATCAAAGTATGTAACTGTTAAACGGCAAAAAGAGAAATCAAAAGAGAAGAAGAAAAAGAAAGGTAAGGGTAAAGGTAAAGGTAAGATAACAGATGAACTGTGGACTAAGTGTAAGAATTGTGGAGAGATTATTTTTAATAAAAAACTGGCACAAAATTTAAAAGTCTGTTTAGAGTGTGAATATCATTTTCGGCTTAATTCACAAGAGAGGCTTAACTTATTAATTGATGAGGATAGTTTTACTGAATTTGGAGAAGAATTAGAGACTGTTAATCCGTTAGAATTTCCTAAATACGAAAGTAAGTTAAAGAAATATCAAGAAAAGACGGGATTGGATGAGGCTGTAGTTACTGGTGAGGGTCAGATTGGAGGACATAGAGTAGCTATTGCTGTAATTGATGCTAACTTCTTAATGGGAAGTATGAATTCAGTTGTTGGTGAGAAAGTTACACGAGTGATTGAAACCGCTTTAAATGAAGAGCTGCCTTTAATCATTATTTCTGGTGGTGGAGGTGGTGCTCGGATGTATGAGGGAATGTTATCGTTAATGCAGATGGCTAAAACTAGTGCTGCTTTAGCTAAATTAGATGATGCTGGACAGTTATTCATTTCAGTTTTGACTGATCCTACATATGGTGGTATTTCAGCAAGTTTTGCATCTTTAGGTGATATTATTATTGCTGAAAAAGAAGCAAAGATTGGGTTTGCTGGTCCGCGAGTTATAAAGCAAACAATTAATAAAGATTTACCATCAGGGTTTCAAACTTCTGAATTTCAATTAGAACATGGTATGGTAGATAAAGTAGTGGGTAGAAAAGAGATGAAGGATGTTTTAGTAAGAATTTTAGATATACATAGCTTGCGAGGTGAAGTTAATGCCTAAAGATCATTTAGAATTTGAAAAGCCTTTAATAGAATTAGAAGATAAGATTAAGGAATTGAAGCAGTTTATGCAAGAAAAAGATATAGATTTGACTGATGAGATTGAAAGACTTAAAGAGAAGTCGGAACGTGTTAAGCAGGAAGTATATTCTGAGTTAGAGCCTTGGCAAATTTTAAAGTTAGCACGTCATGCAGAACGTCCGACTACATTAGATTATATTAATTTAATCTGTGATGACTTTATTGAATTGCATGGAGATAGGAATTATGGAGATGATCGAGCCTTAATTGGTGGTATAGGTAAGATAGGAGACCAACCTTTGACTATAGTTGGTCATCAGAAAGGGAAAAGTACTAAAGATAATATTAACCGTAACTTTGGTATGGCTCACCCGGAAGGTTATCGTAAAGCTTTAAGATTAATGAAACAGGCTGAGAAATTTAATCGTCCTATTTTAGCTTTAATTAATACGCCAGGTGCTTATCCAGGTATTGAGGCCGAAGAACGAGGGCAAGCAGAAGCAATTGCTAAAAATATGATGGAAATGGCGAGATTAAAGGTGCCAATAATTATTATTGTAACTGGAGAAGGAGGTAGTGGTGGTGCTTTAGGTATTGGTGTCGGTGACAAAATTATGATGCTAGAGTATACGTATTATTCAGTATGTTCGCCAGAAGCATGTGCTGCTATTCTTTGGAAAGATGCTAGCGAAGCAAAGACAGCAGCAGAAGCGCTAAAATTAACTGCTAAAGACCTTTTAGAATTAGGTATTGTAGATGAAATTATTAATGAACCATTAGGAGGGGCCCATAAAGCATTTAAAGAAAGTGCCGAACTACTCAAAGAAGCTATTCTTACTAATTTACAAGAAATTCAGTCTTTCTCTATTTCAGAAATGTTAGAAAAAAGATATGATAAGTTTCGGCAAATAGGGGAATATATAGAACATAGCAGGATAGAAGTCAATGATGAGCAACAAGATGAAGTAGTTAATGAATAGTAATTAAATAAGGAGGTAGTGTTTGGTGAAGAAGATTGGTGTTTTAACTAGTGGGGGCGATGCTCCTGGGATGAATGCTGCCGTTAGGGCAGTAGTTAGAAAAGCAATCTATGAAGGATTAGAAGTAATCGGAATTAGAAGGGGTTACGCAGGGGTTATTGATAGTGATTTCGAAGTTATGAATCGAGGTTCTGTTGCTGATATTATCCATCGCGGAGGTACTATACTACATTCAGCACGTTGTGAAGAATTTAGAACCAAAGAAGGACGAAGGGAAGCCATTGAACAGTTAAAATATGGCGGGATTGAGGGTTTAGTTGTAATCGGTGGTGATGGTTCTTTTACCGGAGCAAAGCTGCTTAGTGATGAATCAGATATTAAGGTGATAGGTGTTCCAGGGACAATTGATAATGATATCGCTTGTACTGATTATTCTATTGGTTATGATACAGCTATGAATACAATTTTGGATGCTATTAATAAAATAAGAGATACAGCCACTTCTCATGAAAGAACTTTTGTAGTAGAGACGATGGGTAGACATTCTGGTTTCCTAACGCTAATGTCAGGGTTAGCCGGTGGGGCAGAATCAATCTTGATTCCTGAAGTTGAATTTGATATTGAAAGTATTTGTGAAAAATTAAAACATGGTTATAACCGTGGTAAATTACATAGTATTATATTAGTGGCAGAAGGTATTAGCGATGATTTTAAAACTGACCGTGATTTGAATGAAAGTAAAGCATTTGCTCTTGGTGAAGAGATTAGTGAGCGAACTGGTTTTGAAACTAGGGTTACAGTTTTAGGGCATCTGCAACGAGGTGGAGCTCCTACTGCACAGGATAGAATTATGGCTAGTCGTTTAGGAGCAGCTGCAGTTGACATGCTAATTAAGGAAGAGACGAATAAGATGGTAGGAATGGTTCATAATCAAGTACAGAGTTTTCCAATAGAAGAAGCTTTAGAAGGAAGCAAAGAAGTAGATGAAGGAATTTATGAATTAGCACATATACTATCATTATAGCAAATTAACAATCTTTTACCAGAGGAGGGTTTTAGATGAGAAGAACAAAAATTGTGTGTACTATTGGGCCTGCCAGTGATGATAGAGAGATTCTTAGTAAATTAATTGATGCTGGGATGAATGTAGCTCGTATGAATTTTTCACATGGGAACCATGAAGAGCATGGGGTTAGAATGGAAAATGTACGTCAATTAGCTGCTAAAAAAGATAAACCAGTTGCTGTATTATTAGATACTAAAGGACCAGAGGTTAGAACAGGGATGTTGAAGAATGATGAGAAGGTAAGATTGAAAAAAGGGCAAAAATTTGTCTTGACTACGGAAGATATTGAAGGAGATAATAAAAAGACTTCTATTACTTATAAAGGATTACCTCAGGATGTGGAACCTGGAGGTGTGATCTTAATTGATGATGGTTTAATTGAATTGAAGATAGATAAACTTGACGAAACTAAAGTAGAGTGTACGGTAGTTAATGGTGGTGAATTAGGTTCTCGTAAAGGAGTTAATTTACCTGGGGTATCGGTTAATCTACCAGCAATTACAGAGAAGGATGTAGCAGATATTAGGTTTGGTATTGAGCAGGATGTAGACTTCATTGCTGCTTCTTTTATTAGAAAGGCAGCGGATGTATTAGAAATTAAGCGAATCTTAGAGGAAGAGAACGCTAATATTAAGATTATTTCTAAGATTGAAAATGAAGAAGGTGTAGAGAATATTGATGAAATTATAGAAGTCTCTGATGGTATTATGGTTGCCCGAGGTGACTTAGGAGTTGAAATCCCGACAGAAAAGGTACCAACTGCTCAAAAGATGATGATTAGTAAATGTAATGAAGCAGGTAAGCCGGTTATTACTGCTACTCAGATGTTGGATTCAATGATTCGTAATCCACGTCCTACTAGAGCGGAGGCTAGTGATGTAGCAAATGCGATCTTTGATGGTACTGATGCCACTATGTTATCTGGAGAGACTGCTGCTGGCGATTATCCGGTTGAATCAGTACAGACTATGGCTAAGATTGCTGAAGAGATCGAAGAATCACAGCGATATAAAGAGCAGATGGCTCATAAGAATATGGTTCCACCAAGAACAGTAACAGACTCAATAAGTTATTCAACATGTGAGACAGCTCAAGACTTAGGGGCAGCAGCAATTATTACTTCTACTCGTTCCGGTCATACTGCGAGAATGGTTTCTAAGTATCGACCTTATTCACCGATTGTAGCAACTACTCCGAATCGAAAAGTATTTAATCAACTGATTCTTTCCTGGGGAGTTAAACCGGTCTTAGTAGAAAACACTAATTCTACTGATGATATGTTAGATGCTTCAGTAGCAGGAGCTTTAGAATCAGGATATGTTGATACTGGAGACCTAGTAGTAGTCACTGCTGGCACACCAGCAGGGGTTCCAGGAACCACTAACTTACTTAAAGTACATATTGTTGGCAAAGCTGTTCTTCGCGGTGCTGGAATTGGAAAGCAAGCAGCAAGTGGGTGCGTTTGTGTAGCTAAGACAGCTAGTGAAGCTAATAAGAAGATGCGTGAAGGTGATGTGTTAGTCACTTATGGGACAGATAAAGACTTTGTGCCAGCTATGGAGAAGGCAGTGGCAGTAATTACCGAAGAGCCAGGTTTAACTTCACATGCTGCGATTGTTGGATTAAATTTAGGAATTCCAGTAGTAGTAGGTGCTTCTAATGTGGTTGATGCTTTAAAAGACGGGGATATAGTAACAGTCGATAGTGTGCGAGGTTTAGTCTATAAAGGAGAAGCAAATGTATTATAGAAAGTTCAAGGAAGAAATTAAATAATTAGTTAAAGCACATAGCATATATGCTATGTGCTTTTTAGCAAATGAAGTTTATTTTGACAATAATAATTACTTATGTTAAAATTTAATTTAAGTTAATGATAAGAGGAGTTGAGAAGCAAAATGGAATTTACAAAGATGCACGGACTAGGTAATGATTTTGTTCTAGTCAATTGTTTTGCCGAAGACATTGATAATGCGAATCAATTAGCTGAAGAGATCTGTGACCGACATTTTGGAGTAGGGGCTGATGGGTTAGTTTTAGTCTTGCCTGCTCAAATTGAAGAAGCAGATTTTAGAATGAGAATCTTTAATCCAGATGGTAGTGAACCAGAGATGTGCGGAAACGCTATTCGGTGCTTTGGAAAATATCTTTATGAAAAAGAGCTAACTGATAAGACGAAGATTAAAGTAGAAACTTTAGCTGGGATTATTATTCCAGAATTAATAATTGAAGATGGTGATGTGCAGGCTGTTAAGGTTGACATGGGTGAACCGCGTTTACATAGTTCTGAGATTCCTATCGAAGGAGTAGATAAGGAAGAGGTAGTTAAAGAGAAACTAGATGTTGATGGTGAAGAGTACGAAATAACTACCGTTTCCATGGGTAATCCGCATTGTGTCGTCTTTGTTGATGATGCTGAGGAATTCCCAGTAACTGAAGTTGGACCGAAAGTTGAAGAACATCCTCGTTTTCCAGAGAAAACGAATGTAGAATTTATAGAAGTAATTAACTCTAGTGAAATTAAGATGCGTGTTTGGGAACGGGGAGCAGGAGTTACATTGGCATGTGGAACCGGTGCTTGTGGTTCTACAGTAGCTTCGATTTTAAATGAATTAACTGGTAGAAAAGTAGAGGTTCATTTACTAGGTGGCGATTTGACGATAGAGTGGAATGAAGAGAATAATCACATCTATATGACTGGACCTGCTGAAGAAGTATTTGTAGGAGAATGGATAGTTTAACTAACAGGTTAAGTTTAAGGCTAAGGAATGAATAGTTGATAGTGAAGCCCAATAAAAAGTTTACTAATTAAAAGCAGAGTCTATCGTAGGCTTGCGACCAGCTTTGAAGTTTAAGCTGGGCGAGACAGTTAAGCCCAGAAAAGAGTTTCCGAATTAGAGGCAGAGTCTATCGTAGGTTGTGGCAGAATTTATTCACGCCAGGAGTTTACACAGCCAGTCTTGGTTTATAGATTGGATGGTTTGCCTGTAAGGAGCTTTGAAGTTTAAGCTGGGCGAGACAGTTAAGCCCAATAAAAAGTTTACTAATTAGAAGCAGAGTTTAGCATAGGCTTGTGATCAGCCTTGGTTTGTAGGCTGGGGGAGATAGTTAACAGTTGAAACATTTATGAAATTTATTTATTTTAATATTAAAGAATATAAGGAGGCAGTGAGTATGTCAGAAGAGAGTTATATTCAACAGTTATTTGCTGAGAGAATTGGTGGGGAGAATTTTGGAAAAGAGGATGTAATCTATAAATTTGAAAAGATTAAAAGAGCAAAAGCTGCAGCTAAGGAGGCTCATCCTGATGTAGAGCTAATAGATATGGGGGTTGGTGAGCCGGATTGGATGGCTGACGAAGGAGTTATTGAAACTCTATACGAAGAAGCACAGAAGTGGGAGAATAGAGGTTACTCTGATAATGGAATCTTTGAGTTTAAAGAAGCAGCAGCTGAGTATATGGAAGAAGTATTTGGAGTAGAAGGATTAAATCCAGAAACAGAAATTAATCATTCTATCGGTTCTAAGCCAGCTTTGGCTATGTTACCATCTGCTTTTATTAATCCTGATGATATTACGATTATGACTACTCCTGGTTATCCAGTAATGGGTACTCATACTGAATGGTTAGGCGGGGAAGTAGTTAATTTACCATTATTAAAAGAGAATAACTTCTTACCTGATTTAGATAGTCTTACAGAAGATCAAAAAGAACGAGCTAAATTACTTTATTTGAATTATCCTAATAATCCAACAGGAGCAGTGGCTACTGAGGAATTTCTTAAAGAAGTAGTTGAATTTGCTAAGAGTAATGATATTATCGTTATCTATGATGCTGCTTATGCTGGATTAACTTTTGATGGTTATGAGCCGTTGTCATTCTTATCTATTCCTGGTGCAAAAGAAGTGGGAATAGAGATTCAATCGTTATCTAAAGCTTTTAATATGACTGGTTGGAGAATGGCTTTTGTAGCTGGAAATCCATTAGTAGTTAATGCTTTTGCAACTGTTAAAGATAATAATGATTCTGGTCAGTTTAAAGCAGTTCAACATGCAGCTGCTTATGCGCTGAGACACCCTGAAATTACAGAAGAGACAGCAGAAAAGTATTCTCGTAAGCATGATTTGTTAGTAGAAGCTTTGCAGGAATTAGGCTTTGATGCTGCAAAGCCGAAAGGTTCATTTTACCTTTATGTTCCCATTCCTAAGGGAGTTAAAGGTGGACCTGAATTTGAGAATGCTGAAGACTTTTCACAATATCTGATAAAAGAACATTTGATTTCTACTGTACCATGGGATGATGCTGGATCTTTTGTTAGATTCTCGGTGACATTTGTAGCAGACGGTGTAGAAGAAGAGAAACGTGTTATTGAAGAAATTAAAGATAGATTATCACGAGATGAATTTGTATTTTAATTAAATTTGATTTTTAAAAGGTTCTAAGAATTAATTCTTAGAACCTTTTTTCTTTTCTATATGAAGGAAATTAATGTATCTCGTAGAAATATAATATAATGATAATATAATATATCTTAAAATTCATAAAAGAGGGGGGGAGCAAGGTTGAAAGTTCCAAAATCAATTGAGGAATTGCCTACAAAAGAACTAAAGGAACTTTTAGAGGAAAAGAAGAATATGTATAAGGATACGGAAGATGAAATGAAGTTTGTACTAGGTCAGACCGGGATTCACCTGCCTGGTAATACCAAGGAGAAGTATAATAGAGAGTTAAAAAGTATTCAAGAAGAGATTGATGAGATTAAAGAAGAGTTAGAGAGAAGAGGATAAAGAAAGGTTTTAATAAGCCAGTCTGCTTTGTTAAAAGTAGACTGGCTTTCTTTTTTATATCTTAATCAAAATTAAAAAAAATTGTACACAATTTTAATAGTTGCTGCATTATAATATAAAAAGATAGTTTATTTAAAGAGAGGGGGAGAGTATATGTCTGAACTTAATGTAAATACTATTATTTCCATTTTGGGAATATTATCTACAGTAATAATTGTTTTAGTTAAGATTAAGCCTGGTTTAGATGATTACTTTCGTAAAGGAACACCTATTTTGGCTGAAATAGATGATATAATAGATGCTATATTATTTCAGTTTCCAAAGAATGATAACTTAAATACTATTAATGATATATTAGATAAAATATTATCTGAATTAAAGCAAGCGGGATATGAAATAGATGATAAGAGTAAGAAAAAAATAGAGAATAGATTAAAAGCTCAGTTGAAGAGAGAAGGATTTAAGTTAGATTTAGATCCTAAATCTGGAGAGTATATGATTAGATATGATAAGAACTTTTAAATTGCATACTTAATTGAGTATGAAGATTCAGCTTCATTATTATTGGAGCTGGATTTTTGTTGTTAGAATAAATAGTGGAATTTAATTTGACATTAACAAAAATAAATTATATAATTCTTACAACCCCTCAGGGAGGGGGTTAAAAATAGGAGGTGTTTTTAATGAAATTTCAAAATCATCGTAAAAAGATTCAGTATATAGGTACGGTAGTGATGTTTTCTTTGGTATTTGGTCTATTTAATCATAAACTTGGTTTAGTATTCTTAGCAATTCCATTTATAGCAGTCTTGCTATCTAATGTTTTAGGAAGGTTTTGGTGTGGTTGGTTCTGTCCGAGAGGATCATTTTTAAATACAGTTATTAGCAAGATATCTAGACACAAAAAAATTCCTAAATTTTTGAAGTCAACTACTTTTAAAGTCATTATGGCTACAATTTTATTAGGGATGTTCACTTTGGCATTATTAGGTTATAATCCTTTAATTCAAGATGAATCTCCTTTAGTTAGGGCAGGAGCTTTCATGATCTTTGTCTGTATTGTAACTACTTTGTTAATTGCTATTCCTTTAGGTATTATTTATAAGCCTAGGACTTGGTGCTCATTCTGTCCAGTTGGTTGGTTACAATCTGCTTTTAGTAAGGATCGGATCTTGAATGTAGAAATCAAGGACTGTAAAGAGTGTGGTATTTGTGCTAAGGAATGTCCAATTGATATTCCAGAAGATTATATTGGAGAGGAAGATATAATTGATGATGCTGACTGTTTAAATTGTATGGTTTGTGTAGATGCTTGTCCATTTGATATTTCCAATCCGACAATTAAATAACTTATAGTAGTTATAATAGATTATTTTAAGTTAAGTCTTTCTTTTAATTATAAGGTGTGTGGATATTTATATTTAAATCAAGCTTCCTAAGTGTGGGGGAGCTTGATTTTTTTATTTTATAATAAATTAACGCATAGTGAAATTATAATGCAACATATGAAATTGTTTAACATAGTAATAGTATAAAGATGTAAAAGAGGTGAAATTATATGTGTGGAATTGCTGGTTGGGTAGATTGGAATATTGATTTGACTCAACAGAAAGAGACTGTTAGAAAAATGGGGAAAGTATTGAATAGGCGAGGACCTGATGAAAGAGGAGAATGGTTTTCTAAAAATGTAGGTTTAGCGCATAGGAGATTGATTGTAATTGATCCTGAAGGTGGAAAACAGCCAATGGTTAGATCATATCAGGGTAATACATATGTCATGGTATATAATGGTGAACTATATAATACTCAAGAATTACGAGTTAGATTAAAGAATCGAGGTTACAATTTTCAGAGTCATTCAGATACAGAAGCATTATTAATTTCTTATATTGAATGGGGAGAAGAGTGTGTTAAGTATTTAAATGGTATCTTTGTTTTTGGTATTTGGAACGTTGCTAGGGAAAGATTATACTTAGCACGGGACCGTATTGGGGTTAAACCTCTTTTCTATACTCAATTTGAAGGTAGCTTTCTATTTGGCTCAGAATTAAAAGCGCTCTTAGCACATCCACAGGTGAAATCGGAGATAGATAAGGAAGGCTTAGCTGAGATATTAGTAATGGGTCCTGGAAGAACACCAGGACATGGAGTCTTTAAAGGGGTTAAGGAATTGAAACCAGGCTATTATCTTACTTATGACCAAGGAGGGTTGCATGAATGCAAGTATTGGTCCTTAGAAAGTAAACCACATGAAGATGATTTAGAAGATACTATTAAAAAAGTAAGAGAACTATTTGTAGACACAGTTAAACGGCAATTAATTTCGGATGTTCCTATTTGTACTTTGTTATCAGGTGGATTAGACTCTAGCGCTATTACGTCAGTTGCTAGTGAAGGATTACAGGAAGCTGGAAAAGGGCAGTTACATACTTATTCTGTAAGTTATGAAGGCAATGATGAGTATTTTGAAGCTAATGAATTTCAGCCTGATGCTGATGATAAGTGGATTAGATTAGTTTCTGATTATGCTGATACTGAGCATCATAATATTGTTTTATCTAATTTAAAATTAGCAGAATGTTTACGAGAAGGAGTTTATGCAAGAGATTTACCTGGTATGGCAGATATAGATGTTTCGTTGTATCTATTTTGCCGTGAGATTGAAAGGGACTTTACGGTTGCTGTGTCGGGAGAATGTGCTGATGAAATATTTGGTGGATATCCATGGTATCATCGTGAAGAAGCTTTAAATGCTGATACATTTCCGTGGTCTAGAAGGATAGATAGCAGGACACAAATTTTTAAGAAAGAAATAGTTGATCGCATTAAACCTAAAGAATATTTGCACCAACGTTATCAAGAGGCTTTAGATGAAGTTCCTCGTTTAGCAGGAGAGGATGCTAAGAATACTAGAATGCGAGAAATGTTTTACTTAAATTTAACACGATGGATGCCGGTCTTACTTGATCGTAAGGATAGAATGAGTATGTATACTAGTTTAGAGGTAAGGGTCCCTTTCTGTGACCATCGCTTAGTGGAATATGTTTGGAATATTCCTTGGGAAATGAAGAATTATGCCGGAATGAGAAAAGGGATCTTGCGGGCTGCCTTAAAAGGGATATTACCAGAAGGGGTTAGGAAGAGACCGAAAAATCCTTATCCTAAAACTTTTAATCCAGATTACTTTAATGCTACTAGAGATTTACTGAGAGAAATCTTAAATAATCCTAACGCACCGTTATTAGAGTTAATCGATGAAGCAGTAGTGCGACAACTAGTAGAAAGAGATCATGATTCTGATTTGCCATGGTTTGGACAATTAATGAGAATACCACAACTGTTTGCTTATTTAATTCAGTTAAATATTTGGCTAGAAGAATATGATGTTACAATTTGTTAGGAGTTTGACCTTTTGAGAGCCGAGCCTTCTTAGGTTCGGTTTTTTTGATTAATATATTCGATTATATGTGAGGGTTGGCGGTTATTAGAATAAATTTTCGAAAATCACTTGACAAGACTGCACATTTTCTTTATACTTAACGTATAGTTAACATAAAGCTAACATTTAAAATATTGGAGGGATAATTATGAGTATTTTATCTAAAGAAGATGTTTTGCAAAAGGCGGAAGAGATGGATGTTAAGTTTGTTAGACTACAGTTTACAGATGTTTTAGGGATTACTAAGAATGTGGCTATTACAGTAGAGCAGTTAGAGGAGGCATTAGATGACAAGATAATGTTTGATGGATCTTCGATCGAGGGCTTTACTAGAATTCAAGAGTCGGATATGTATTTAAAACCAGATTATGACACCTTTGCGATTTTTCCATGACGACCACAAGAAGGGGCGGTGGCGCGATTAATATGTGATGTTTATACTCCTGAAGGAGAGCCGTTCTCTGGTGGGCCAAGAAATGTGTTGAAAAAGGTGATTCAGGAAGCTGAAGAAATGGGTTATGAGATGTATGCTGGACCTGAGCCGGAATTCTTCTTGTTTGAAACTGATGAAGATGGAGAAGCGACAACTAAGACTATGGATAACGGTGGTTATTTTGATTTATCACCAGTAGACTTAGGACAGAATGCTAGACGTGATATCAATTTAGCTTTAGAAAAGATGGGCTTTGAGGTAGAAGCTTCACACCATGAGGTTGCGCCTGGTCAGCACGAGATTGATTTTAAATATGCTGATGCATTACAGACAGCTGATAATGTAGCGACGTTTAAGTTTGTCACGAAAGCAATTGCTAATGGGCATGGCTTACATGCAACATTTATGCCGAAACCGATATTTGGAGAGAATGGGTCGGGGATGCATGTTCACCAGTCGTTATTTAAAGATGGAGAGAATGCTTTTTATGATCCGGAGGATGAGCGAGATTTAAGTAAGACGGCTTATCATTATATTGGTGGTATATTGAAGCATGCTAAAGCTGTTGCTGCAGTTACTAATCCAACTGTTAATTCTTACAAAAGATTAGTTCCAGGTTATGAAGCGCCGGTTTATATTGCTTGGTCGGCAGCTAATAGAAGTGCTTTAGTTAGAATTCCTTCTTCTAGAGGAGTGGGGACTAGAATTGAGCTTAGGAACCCTGATCCATCTTCGAATCCTTATTTGGCTATGGCAGTAATGTTAAAAGCTGGTTTAGATGGTATTAAGAATGAAATAGAGCCAGGGGAAGAAGTTTTAGATAATATTTATAGTATGACTGAATCTGAAAAGCAAGATGCGGGCATTGAAAGTTTACCTGGTAATTTGATAGAGGCTGTAAAAGAACTCCGGGAAGATGAAGTGATTAAATCTGCTTTAGGAGGGCATGTTTATAAGCACTTTGTTAAAGCGAAGCAGATTGAATGGGATATATATAAGATGCAAGTTCATCAGTGGGAATTAGATCAATATTTAAATACTTATTAAACTGGGGGTTATTATGTTAAATAGGAATTATGATGAGATTACAGAGGGGTTAATTAAGTGGATTGAAGAGAAAGTGACAGAAGCAGGCTGTGATGGAGTTGTAGTTGGGATGTCTGGTGGTATCGATTCTTCTGTGACAGCAGCTTTATGTAAAAGAGCTTTTCCTGAAAAGACCCTAGGTTTGATTATGCCTTGTGAAAGTAACCATCAAGACAAAGAAGATGCTAAATTGATAGCAGAGAAATTTGGTATAGAATATAAAGTCTTTGGTTTGGAAGATGCTTTTTATTCTTTGTTAGAGATAATGGGAGAAGAATCAAATGATCAGAACTTGGCTGTGGCTAACATTAAGCCTAGGTTGAGAATGGTTACTCTTTATTATTACGCCAATTTAAGAAATAGTCTAGTGATAGGTACTGATAATCGGAGTGAACTGAAACTAGGTTATTTTACTAAGTATGGTGATGGAGGAATTGACTTAGCTCCTTTAGGTGGCTTAGTTAAAACAGAAGTTAGAGAAATTGCTGAAGTGTTAGATGTTCCTGAAAGGATTATTAACAAGGTTCCTTCGGCTGGTTTGTGGGAAGGTCAAACTGACGAAGAAGAGCTGGGGATAAGTTATGAAGAAATTGATAGATATATTTTAACTGGTGAAGCAAGTGATGAAGTGAAAAAAGTAGTAGATGATTTAGAAGAGAAAAATAAACATAAAGTTCAATTACCTGATATTTTTCAAATTGATTAAGGTCATTGAGTGATTATTTGTGAATGTTACAATAACTATGATAAGCCTAAGGGTGTTAACTCTTAGGCTTATTTATTTGGTATTATTTTATTATTTGGCTCAATTCATGTTAGGTTATTGTTATTTTTATAAAAAACTAATAAAATCCTTGACAAAAGCAGATAAAACTCTTATAATTAACGTATACTTAACATATACCTAACATCAAATGAAGTTATTTAGTTTTCTAAATGGCTTTTTTATGAAAAGGAAGGGGAAATAAAGTTATTTGATGTTAGGTTTGTTGTTGGGACTTATAAGATTTGATAATAGGTATTAAAATTAAAAGAGGTGTGGTAAAAATGAGAAGGAGTTTATTAGTTGGTTTGGTGACTTTAGGAGTGTTGATTTTTTCTTCGGCAACGATTTTTGCGGCAGAAACTACTGCGGCAAGTAATGCAATAGCGATTGATACGATTTGGACTTTATTAGCAGCAATTTTAGTATTCTTTATGCAAGCTGGTTTTGCTATGGTTGAATCGGGATTTACTAGAGCTAAGAATGCTGGAAATATCATTATGAAGAACTTGATGGACTTTTCGGTTGGCTCCTTGATCTATTGGGCTTTTGGTTTCGCATTGATGTTTGGTGCTGGAAATGAGTTTGTTGGTATGGAAGGCTTCTTTTTAAATAGTAATTTCGAAAATTTAGGCTTGAGTATCCCGGTAAGTGCATTTTGGATCTTCCAAGCTGTTTTCGCAGCAACTGCGGCAACAATTGTTTCTGGAGCGATGGCGGAAAGAACAAAATATAGTGGGTATTTGGTTTATAGTATTGTGATCACAGGGATTATTTATCCGGTTGTTGGTCATTGGATATGGGGCGGCGGCTGGTTATCGAATATGGTTGATTTTGCTGGTTCAACAGTTGTTCATTCGGTAGGTGGTTGGGCTGCTTTGGCAGGAGCTATGGTTTTAGGTCCACGAATTGGTAAGTATAATGAGGATGGCTCCGCTAATGCGATGCCAGGTCATAACTTGTTAATGGCTTCTTTAGGTGTCTTTATTTTATGGTTTGGTTGGTTTGGTTTTAACGCTGGTAGTACTGTAGCGGGGACTGATTTAAGTATTGCTTCTATTGCAGTGACGACTAATTTGGCCGCTGCTGCTGGAGCTACATTGGCTATGGTGACTAGTTGGGTTAAGTATGGTAAGGCTGATGTTAGTATGACGTTGAACGGGGCATTAGCTGGTTTGGTAGGGATTACTGCTGGAACTGCTGCAGTTGATAACTATGGAGCGGTAACTATTGGTGCTTTAGCTGGAATATTGATAGTTTTTGCGGTTGAATTTATTGATAAATTACGTGTAGATGATCCGGTTGGAGCAGTGGCGGTTCATGGTGTTTGTGGGGCTTTTGGTACATTGATGGTTGGCTTACTTGCTGTAGATGGTGGTCTTTTCTATGGTGGAGGTGCTGAGTTATTATTGATTCAAGCTAAAGGTGTAGTTAGTGTGTTTATTTGGACTTTCGGTATGGCGTATGTTTTATTTAAAGCGATTGATGCGGTGATTGGCTTGAGGGTTGCTCGTGAAGAAGAATTAGAAGGGTTAGATATAACGGAGCATGGTTCGGTTTCTTATCCTGATTTTGTTCCATTGCACTGGAAGAGTATACCGGTTAGTAAAGAAGAGTAGTAGGAATTAATTTGTTAGTATTAGTGTAGGTCTAAATCATGGAGTCGAAAGATTGGGGTTAAGACTAAGGTTAAGACTAAGGTTAAGACTAAGGTTAAGACTAAGGTTAAGACTAAGGTTAAGACTAAGGTTAAGGCTAAGGCTAAGGCTAAGGTTAAGGTTAAGATTAAGGTTAAGATTAAGGCTAAGGTTAAGATTAAGGCTAAGGTTGAGACTAAGGCTAAGGTTGAGATTAAGGAGTAATGCAATTGATAGAAAATAGATAATAGTTAGAAGTTTATATCGTAAAGATGAGGAGTGATAATAATGAAGAAAGTCGAGTGTATTATAAGGCCGACACGTTTAGAGGAATTAGTGGTGGCTGTAGAAAAAATAGGAGTTAATGGTATGAATATTACTCAAATTGCGGGTTATGGTAATCAAAAAGGGGCTAAAAAGTTCTATCGTGGAGTAGAGTATGAAGTAAAATTGAAAGAAAAATTAAAGATAGAGATTGTGGTTGAGGATGAAAAAACGGATCTTGTAGTAAACGAGATTATTGATGCGGTTCGAACAGACAATGTAGGTGATGGAAAGATATTTATTTATCCTATTGAAGAGGTTGTCAGGATCCGAACAGGAGAGACAGGTGAAGAGGCGATTTAAATTAACCCCCAGGAATTTTATTCCTGGGGGTTAATTTTATAAACCATTTGTATTTTATATCATTTATTGTATTGTTTTCATAATGTAAAATAGACTTGCAACTCCTGAAAATATATTATATAATAACTATACCATAAAAAACGAAATTGAATTTCATATTATGAAAACGAGGTTATTAAGGTGATTAAGAAATGAGAGGTGGAGTAGATGAGAGGAAGTAGGCCAACGGAAAAGATTATGTCAGGTTGTGCAATTAGTGGAATATTGAACAGAAGAGGAAAATGCTTTTCTGGGAAGGAAATTATGGATTCGATTGCTTTGATGCATGATCGTTCTAATGGTTTAGGTGGTGGATTTGCTGCTTATGGTATTTATCCTGACCATAAAGACGAATATGCTATTCACATGTTTTATGATGATTTAGAGGCTAAGGAGAAGGTTGATTACTTTTTAAATCGCCATTTTGTTATCTTAGTTAGTGAAAAGATACCAACACGGGAAGTAGAAGCAATCAATAATCCACCGATTATTTGGCGTTATTTTGTACGACCAGACGAAAGGAAGTTATCAGAATCAGGATTAGAAGAAGATGAGTATGTAGCACAGTCAGTAATGAATATTAATGCTAATTATCGCGGGGCCTTTGTAGTTTCTAGCGGTAAAAATATGGGCGTCTTTAAAGGAGTAGGATATCCAGAAGATATAGGTGAGTTTTATAAGTTAGAAGAGTATGAAGCCTATCTTTGGACGGCTCATGGTAGGTTTCCAACTAACACACCAGGATGGTGGGGAGGAGCCCATCCATTCACTTTACTTGATTGGTCAATTGTTCACAATGGAGAGATTTCATCTTATGGAGCAAACAAACGTTATTTAGAGATGTTTGATTATAAATGTACTATGCAGACAGATACTGAAGCGATTACTTATCTATTTGATTTAATGCTACGTAAACATAATCTCCCTTTAGAAGTAGCAGTTAAAGCAGTGGCTGCACCTTTATGGAGTGAGGTTGAGCGTATGGATGATGAAGAAGCAAAACTTGTTAAATCGATCAGAGCAGTCTATGGTAGTGCACTATTGAATGGACCATTTTCAATCATTTTAGGACATAAAGATGGGTTTCTTGCTTTGAATGATAGAATTAAATTACGACCTTTAGTTGTGGCTGAGGATGAAGAAAGAACTTATGTTGCTAGTGAAGAAGCAGCTATTCGAGAAATATGCTCTAAGCCAGAGAAGCTTTGGTCTCCTAGAGGAGGAGAACCAGTAATTGGTCTATTAGAAGGGAGGAGTGGAGTATGAGCTTAAATTATAATAATCCGGAATTTGTAATTGAAAGAGATCAGGACAAATGTATTGAGTGTCGAGTCTGTGCAAGACAGTGTGCTAACGAAGCACATTTTTATGATGAAGATTTAGAGAGAATGAGAGAAGAAGATATTAATTGTGTTAATTGTCATCGGTGTGTAACGCTCTGTCCTACCAATGCTTTAGTGATTAAAGAATATCCATTAGAGTATAAGAAGAATAGTAATTGGACCGGTGGTATGATAAGTAATATCCAAAAACAGGCTAATACTGGTGGAATCTTATTAACTGGGATGGGTAATCCAACCGATAAGAAGATCTATTGGGATCATATATTACTTAATGCGAGTCAGGTTACCAATCCTTCGATAGATCCATTAAGAGAGCCAATGGAGCTTAAGACTATCTTAGGTCGCAAGCCAGATAAAGTTGAGTTTGATGAAGAAGGTAAGGTAAAGGACTTACCACCACAATTAGAATTAGAAACTCCAATCATGTTTGGTGCTATGTCTTTTGGTTCAATCAGTATTAATGCCTGTAAGTCTTTAGCTCAGGCGGCCAATGAAATGGGCATGATGTATAATACCGGTGAAGGTGGTTTGCATGAGGATTTGTATCCATATAAAGATAGAACGATTGTACAGGTAGCCTCTGGACGTTTTGGTGTTCATCAAGAGTATTTAAATGCTGGTGCAGCTATTGAAATTAAGATCGGCCAAGGTGCTAAACCAGGGATCGGCGGTCATCTGCCAGGGGAAAAAGTAGGAGAAGAAGTTTCAAAGACAAGAATGATTCCTAAAGGTACAGATGCAATTTCCCCAGCTCCGCACCACGATATTTATTCAATAGAAGACTTAAGACAGTTAATTTACGCTTTGAAAGAAGCTACTAATTATGAAAAGCCAGTTTCTGTCAAGATAGCAGCGGTGCATAATGTAGCAGCTATTGCTTCGGGAATAGCTAGTGCAGGAGCTGATATTATTGCCATCGATGGTTATCGAGGTGGTACAGGAGCAGCCCCGACTATGATTCGAGATAATGTAGGAATTCCTATTGAGTTAGCATTAGCAGCAGTTGACAGTCGCTTGCGTGAGCAAAGCTTGAGAAATAAAGTCTCATTAGTAGTTAGTGGTTCGATTAGAAATAGTGCTGATATAGTAAAAGCAGTAGCCTTAGGAGCAGATGCGGTCTATGTTGCTTCCGCTGCTTTAATAGCATTAGGCTGTCATATGTGTCAGAAATGTTATACCGGCAAATGCAACTGGGGTATAGCAACTCAAAATCCAGAATTAGTAAAGCGATTAAACCCTGAAATAGGTGTTGAACGAGTTAAGAACTTAATCGAAGGCTGGTCTCATGAAATTAAAGAAATACTAGGCGGAATGGGAATCAACGCTTTAGAAAGTCTTCGTGGCAATCGATTAATGCTACGAGGGATAGATTTAACAGAAAAAGAGTTAGAAATTCTAGGTATAAAACACGCAGGGGAATAAAAAAGAGGAGGGAGTATTGAGATGAAGAAAGTTTATGCTCGAGAAGAGTATTGTCTTGGCTGTAAGCTCTGTGAAGTTTATTGTGTGACTAATCATTCGCAATCTAAAGATATAATTAAGGCGTATAAATTAGAAGAAGTTACTTCGCGAATTATTGTTGAAACTAAAGGTGCAGTTTCGTTTGCATTACAATGTCGTCATTGTGAAGGGTCACCTTGTGTTAAAGCTTGTATTACCGGAGCAATGCAGAAGGATGAAGAGACGGGAATAGTAGACTATGATGAGGATAAATGCGTAGGTTGTTGGACTTGTATTATGGCTTGTCCTTTTGGTGCAGTCAAAAGAGATGAATTTGGGAATAAAGTGATCTCTAAATGTGATCTCTGTGCTGAAGAAGGTGAGCCAGCATGTGTTGAGAACTGTCCGAATGCTGCTTTGATTTTTGAGGATAGAGAAGTAGAGGAGGTGTGTTAATTTTGGATTATGTAATAATCGGGAATTCCGCGGCGGGAATCGGTGCTGTCGAGGGAATTAGAAGAGTTGATAGAGAAGGTAAGATTACTATTATATCTGATGAAGAATATTCTGCTTATTCGCGACCGTTAATCTCGTATTACTTAGCTGATAAAGTAACGCAAGAAGAGATGAAATACAGACCAGATGAATTTTATAATCAGAATAATGTTGATGCTAAACTAGGTATTAAAGTTACAGAGGTTAATGAAGATGATAAGAAAGTTCTTTTAGAAGACGACGAAGAAGTTACTTATGATAAGTTATTAGTAGCAACTGGAGGAGCTCCTTTTATACCAGAAATGAAAGGAGTTAATAAAGAGAATATTTCTAACTTTATTAAGTTAGATGATGCTAAGGCGATTGCTAGTGATATAAAAGAGAGTGAAGCCGAGGAAGTTGTTATCTTAGGGGCGGGGTTAATTGGTTTAAAGGCAGCAGAGGCTTTAATTAAGAAAGGTTTAAAAGTAACCGTTGTTGAGCTAGCCGATAGAGTATTAAGTGCTATTTTAGATAAAGAAGCAGCTGATTTAGTGCAGGAACATTTAGAAGAAGCAGGTATTAATTTTATTCTAGAAGACACAATTATAGAGTTTCTTGGAGATGAAAAGGTTACAGGAGTTAAATTAAAATCAGGTCAAGAGTTAGATTGTGATTTAGCTGTTGTAGCAGTAGGAGTAAAGCCTAATGTATCAATAGTAAAGGGTACTAATGTAGAGGTGAACCGAGGATTAGTTGTAAATGATAAGTTAGAAACTAACATAGATGATATTTATGCTGCCGGAGATGTTTCCGAAGGTTATGATATGTTACATGAGATGGCAGGAGTAATTCCAATCTGGCCTAATGCTTATAATCAAGGCTTAGTGGCAGGGCAGAATATGGCCGGAAGTAATGAGAGTTATAGGGAAGGGTTTGCACGAAATGCTATCGGATTCTTTGACCTATCGATGATTACGGCAGGAATTATTAACCCAGCTACAGATGAGTATGAAGTTTTAATTGATAAAGTGGAGGAAGATAAAGTTTATAAGAAGATTGTTTTAAAGGATGGTAAGATAGTAGGTTTTATTTATTTAAATGATGTAGATAGAGCTGGAATCTTAACCGGATTAATTAAAGAACAAAAGGGTGTAGAGGATATTAAGAATCAATTATTAGCTGATGACTTTGGTTACATTGATTTTGATAAAGAATGGAGAACTCAAAAGTTAGCAGAGTAGTTAAAGGAGGGAGTAGAATGGCTACCATAGATGCAAAAGGAGTCTATTATCGTCAATTAAATAAACAGATTAAAGATTTAGTTGCGCAAGGCAATGATGAAATAGTGCTTAATAATGTTAATGGGCATCGCTATATAGGTGATGGTTTAGATAGTAATGTAAAATTAATTATAAATGGAACGCCTGGTAATGACATGGCTGCTTTCACTAATGGAGTAGAGATAATTGTAAATGGAAATGGTCAAGATGGGATTGCTAATACTATGAATGATGGTAAATTAGTTATCCGTGGTCATGCTGGAGATGCTCTAGGTTATAGTATGCGTGGTGGAGAGATATATGTTAAAGGAAGAGTAGGTTATCGAGTTGGCATTCATATGAAAGGTTATAAGGATAAACAACCAACTATTATAGTTGGAGGTACAGCCGGGGATTTCTTTGGTGAATATATGGCTGGTGGACGATTAATTTTATTAGGATTAGAACGAGAAGAAGGGAAGTCGATTATTGGTAATCATGTTGCAGTAGGAATGCATGGTGGTGTAATATATGTTAGAGGTGAAGTTGAAGCATATAAGGTTGGTTTAGAGGTCGAAGTACTACCGATAGATGAAGCTGATAGAGAAGAATTAAAAGAGTATTTAGCAGATTATTGCAAAGAGTTTGATTTAGATTTATCAGAGGTGATGAATGCGCAGTTTTCGAAGTTAATTCCGGTTTCTAGTAGACCTTATGGGAATATGTACGCTTATTAAGAACTAAATTGCATTTTTTCATCATAGACTATATAATAAGATATACTATTTAATTAAAGAAGGTGGAAAAATGTTTGGAAAATTACTATTGTTATTTACTTTAGTTCCTATGACTGAGTTGTATTTATTGATAAAGTTAGGCGGCTTTGTAGGATTCTTGCCAACAGTAGCATTAGTAGCTCTAACAGGAGTAATAGGTGTCTCTTTAGCACGAAATCAAGGGTTTTTAGTAATCGGTGAGATTCAAAGCTCATTATCTAAAGGTCAGTTACCAGCGGATAGCTTAGTTGATGGCTTGCTTATTCTAATTGGTGGTGCTATGCTATTAACACCAGGCTTATTAACAGATATCGCTGGTTTTAGCTTCGTTATTCCAGGGACTAGAAAGATAGTAAGAAAGTTAGCAAAAGAGAAACTTGAAAACCATATTAATAAAGGTAATATAAAGTTCAGTTTTTTTGGACCGTCTCAAGAGCAGAGTAATTATCAACAGCAAGATCAACAAGGTTGGCAAGAAACTGAAGAGCAAGATGATGAATGGGATGATACTTCGGAGTCAATAGATGTAGAGTTCGAGGAACTAAATGAAAAGCCTTCAGACTAAAAGTAATAGGCTTTCATAAGCTAACAACCAGCTTTGTTTTTTAGGCTAGATGACAAGTTCAATGAAGAATTGTCGGATTGGAAGCAGTATGTTATCACAAGTTTGTGATTAAGGAGTTAGGGATTTAAGTCTTAAATCCCTAACTCCTCTCTTAATTTAAAGAGTGCTTTATCTTTCATCTTAGCTTCAATCATAACATCAAACTCATAATTAGAAGCTAAATCCAAGAACTTCTGAAAAGCATCAGGATTAATATAATCAGCATGACGTTTAGGGTGTTTTTTGCTACGAGGACTAGAAAAATGAATTTTAGGCGTTCGGTCACTCCAAGTTGCAAAGATATCTTCTAAATAGTCTCCCAAATCTTCTCCTTGGTTATAGCAGTTATGGTGATGAACATCTAGAACCATAGGGATTTCTAATTCTTGACATATCTCTAATACAGCACCGATTGAATATGAGGTGTCATCGTTTTCTAAGACTAATCTTTTCTGCACATCAGGATTTAATCTTCGAAAATTAGAAATGAATCTTTAAAAATAAGTAATAGCAATAACTTTGAAAAGAAGAAATATATTTTATGCACGGACTTATTGTTTGGTGAATATAATAATTTTGAACATAAAGTTTGAGGAGTGAGTATGATGGATGAACACGGATTAATAAAAGATATCCTAGAAAAGAAGAAAGAGTTTTATGAGTTGATTGATCAGGGTCAAAAGTTGGATTCTGAAATAGTAGCTAAATTAGTAAGTGTTATTTTAGTAAAGCTAAATGTTATGTTTGAAGAATCAAACGATAGATTGAGGCAATCAACACTGACTTATAAGTTAATACGACTAATTAGTAAGAAGCAAGATTATCCTAGATCTAAAGTTATTTTAGATGAAATCGAAAGAAAGTATAGCAATGAAAAGACTGTAGATTTTGTGAATTTATTCTGTTTAGAAGCAAAATATTATTTAGAGTTATTAGCAGGAGGAGGGCTAGTAAATAGGTTGGATGAATTAGCTTATAATTATAAAGTATTGGGATGTTATGAGATAGCAGAGTTCTTATATCAAACCTTATTAAAGTATGATCAAGTTAGAAAGAGTTTAGCTTATATTGGTTTAGGAGATCTATATTTTGAACAGGTTGATAATTTAATGGAGAATAAAGGTCAGGAGTCTAAAGAGAAAGTCAAAGAGTTTTGGCAGCAGAGTGTTAATTATTATGAGAAAGCTATAGATGTTGTTGATTTCGATGAAGTTCCTCTTGACTTTGTTAAAGGAATGAGTTATGGAAGATTAGCCGAAGGATATCAAAAATTAAAAGAGTATGATTTAGCGGTTAATGCCTGTCAGGAAGCAATTGGTTGGGATGAAGATAATTATTATGCTTACAAAGTTTTAAATACAATATATGATAGTTCACCAGAAAGTGTTGATGAAGAGATGTTAATAGGAGAGTTAAGTACAGAATTGATTCAGACTAAGTTTAATAGAATGATCAATAATTTATGGACTAATTCATTATTAGCAGAAAGTAAGAACGAATTAAATAATGCTAAGATATACTGGAAGTACTTGATAGAATTAGATGCGACGTATAGTTCAGAGGCTAAAGAAAAAGTGGAATATTATTGTAACACTTAAAGTCCTTTCATCATAATATGTAGTAAATCAAGTTTTTAAAAAGGAGGGATTAGATAATGCCTTTTGAAGAAAGATTACTAGAGCAGGTAGGGGATTTCGTAGAAGTAATAATTACTGCTGGGCAAGGTTGTTGCTTGCAAGAAGGGATTCTTTGTTCAGTGTTTGATGATTTTATTGTATTAATCAATGGTGATACAAGAATTGAGATTCCTATAGATAGTATAGCAGCAGTACGTAAATTAGCAGGTGGCGCTCCAGAAACAGTGGAAGAAATTTAATATATTTTAAAATAAGAGAGAAAAAGGGGGGGAGTGGTTATGCCTTTTATTGATTTATTAGAGGATCAATTAGGTGATTTTGTAGAAGTGATAATTACTGCTGGCCAAGGTTGCTGCTTACAAGAAGGAATTCTGTGTCAAGTAGGATTAGATTTTATTACTTTGATTGATGGTGATGAGCGAATTGAAATTCCTTTTGATGCGATAGCAGCAGTTAGGAAGTTGGCTGGAGGAGCTCCACCAACACCAACAGTTTAAATATCAAAAGAGTCAGGAGCAGGTATGCTTCTGGCTTTTTTATTTGTAATGGGAGTATTATCAGTATTTTTTATAGTATGGTCGGCTTCATTAGTCGGTGCTCCACCTGCATAACGAATAATAGCGGTAATTTTTTCAATAGGAATTTCAATTATTAATAGATTATCTATTAGTATTATGAAATCAGCTTCGATTTTACATAAGATTCCCTCAAAAGCTTCTGGGCAGCAGCCAGTGGTTACAATCTTAACAAACTCATCTATGTGATTAATTAATTGCTCACGAAAAAAGGAAAGTTCTTTTTCGTTAGAAGTTTCTTCTCTTTTATTGGACATATTATCTGTATTATCAGTTTCTTTTTTGGGGGATTTTTTATCTTTAGTGTTTCTTTTAGAATTATGTTTTGACTTATTATCTTTAGGGTTAACATCTTGAAACCATATTTTCTTTTTAGAAGATCTCTTATTCTTTCGATGATTATTATTCATGATTATCACCTCTTATAAATAAGGGCCTTATTTATAGTATATGTACTAGAAATTTAATATGTTCCTATAAAGCGATTTTTTATAGTAATACTGTAATCTTTGCAGGTCTTATTAATCTTTAATAGAATTTTTTAGTTAGATAAAAAAATAAAATAGAATAGAAGGGATGCCTATAACTATTTAAACAATTAAGAAGATTGTGGCAGCGCATAATTTTTATTTTATTACATAATAATAATCATATAAAAAAGGAGGAGTATTATGGCTGAAATCAGATATAAAAAAGAAGAATGGAAAAAGAAGATGAAAATAAAATTAGATGTAAATAATATGTTTACTGAACAAGTGGGGGCAGAGCATGGTATCAAAAAAGAAGATATCGATAAGCTTCAAGATGATTTACTTAAGGCTCATAAGGCAATTAAAAGAGCCAGAAAAGCTGGTGAATTAGGTTTTATGGAGCTACCAGAAACTCAAAAAGAAGTAGCGAAGGATATCAAAGAGTTAGTAGCAACTAAGAAGGACGATTTTGATAACTTTGTAGTGTTAGGCATAGGTGGTTCTGCTTTGGGGGCTATTGCTTTACAGACAGCACTAAATCATCCTTATTATAATCTAAATGATGATGCACGTGGAGATGGTTTGAGATTATTTGTGCCAGACAATGTCGACCCTGCGAGATTGGAAGGACTATTAGAGACATTAGATTTAGAGAGAACATTATTTAATGTAATTTCTAAGTCCGGTGGAACAGCTGAAACAATGAGTCAATTCTTAATAGCTCGTAATTTAGTAGCGGAAGAATTAGGTGAAGATAAGGTAGCGAAACATTTTATTGCTACAACTAGTCAAGATACTGGTAACTTAATAAAAATAGCTAAAAAGGAAGGGATGGACACCTTCTATATTCCGGATAATGTAGGTGGAAGGTTCTCTGTTCTAACTCCAGTTGGATTAGTGCCAGCAGCATTTTGTGGAATAGATATTGAAGAATTACTAGCAGGAGCAGAGTATATGGACCAGATTTGTGATAATGAGGATCTTTGGCAGAACCCTGCTTATCTAAATGCTACCTTACAATATTTGGCGGATAAAGATGGAAAATCGATGTCTGTAATGATGCCTTATGTTCATGCTTTAAAAGATATAGCAGACTGGTATCGGCAACTTTGGGCAGAGTCTTTAGGCAAAGAGGAGGATAGAAGTGGCAAGGTAGTAAATGTAGGTCCGACACCGATTAAGGCTTTAGGAGCTACTGATCAACACTCTCAAGTACAGTTATATATGGAAGGGCCTTATGATAAAGTAATTACATTTCTAACTGTTGACAACTATCAAGCTGAAATAAAGATTCCTGAAGAGTATCGTAATATTAAAGGAGTCTCTTATTTAGGGGGGCATACACTTAATCAATTGATTAAGACTGAGCAGTCAGCTACGGAATTAGCTTTGACTAAGAATGGCCGTCTAAATTGCACCATTAATTTACCAGAGGTAAATGAATTTACTATGGGGCAATTATTATATATGTTTGAGTTACAGACTGCATTTGCAGGAGAATTATATAATATTAATGCTTTTAATCAACCAGGTGTAGAGCTAGGTAAGAATTATACATATGGTATTTTAGGGCGAGAAGGTTATGAGAATATGAAAGAAGAGTATGAAAGTAAGCCAGCAAAGAATAATAATTTAATTATTTAATTTTTATAGATGAGGACACCTAATTTTTTTAATTAGGTGTCCTAGTTTCATTATCATTTTTGATTATTATTTAATTTTTCTTCTAGTTTTTTATCTGCAGCTTTCATTATATCTTTAGCCGCATCATCACCCATAGTGCCTGCTTCACTAGCCGGCGAACCAAGTTGTACTCGATCACTAAAACGTCCGATTTGTTGAGCTACATCAGCTTCAAAGCCACTCATTTCTGCTGTACCGTCTACAGTTGGAAATTTGACACGGCCTAGCTCAACATTATTTTCTAAGTTTTTTGGAATAATATCATAATTAGTTTCTTCAGCAATTTCTTTATCACTGGGGATATAATTCTTATCTCTACCATTATCGTTATTCATTTTAAATGTCACCTCCTTAAGATTAGTTTGTAATTAAATAAAAAAATGATGTTAGGAAATATTGCTAATTATTTTTAAAATAAAAGAATTGATAATGATTTTATGAAGGAATTATCAAACATATCGCGAAATATATTCATGTAGGTAATATTATAAATTATAATATTAAACCAAAGTAGTTTGGAGGAGTAAAAGGTGAATTCGAAATTTAAATATTGGTGTCTTTTATTAGGGGTTACACTGGTAATTTTTAACTTCTGTGCGATTGGGTGGGCTGCTGGTTTAGGAGTTAGAGACTTAGAAGAAGGAATGAGAGGTCATGATGTTAAGTTATTACAGCAAAGATTAATTAATCTAGGATATAATATAAAAGTGGACGGGGTTTTTGGTGCTAAAACAAAAAATATAATTAAGAAATTTCAACAAAAATATGATTTAAGTCCTGATGGAATTGTTGGAACTCAAACCCTCTACTATTTAAAACGTTCAAATAAAAATTTAGAGTATGAAGTTCAACCAGGTGATTCGCTATATGAATTATCTAAAGAATATAACATATCTATTAAAGAGATTAAAGAGGCGAATAACCTTTCAAATTCTAGGATTATTGTAGGACAAAAATTAATAATTCCAGATACAGCTCTAGGTGGTGGAGAACAAAAAGATCTTTATATTACTGTAGAGTATAGAGTTAAATCAGGTGATTCTTTGTATAAGTTAGCGAAAGAGTATGACAGTAAAGTTACGAAGATAAGGAAGGTTAATAACTTGCAAAATTCTTTAATTAGAGTTGGACAAGAGATAGAGATTCCTCGTAAATTAAATAAACCTAAAACAAAAAAAGTCTTTTCTGAGCAGGAAAGAATGAAATTTATTTGGCCAGTTAGAGCAAGAATAAGTTCTAATTATGGTTATAGAACTCATCCTATTACACATGAAAAGGATTTTCATGGAGGAATTGATTTAGCTGTTGGGCATGGAACTCCAGTAAAGGCTGCAGCATCCGGAAGAGTAGTAACTAGCTCTTGGGTCAGTGGATTTGGTAAGACAGTAATTATTAAGCATGATGGGCGAACAAAGACCTTGTATGCACATAATTCTCGTTTGAAAGTTAGGGTTGGGCAATATGTTAAGCAAGGACAAACAATATCCTATTCTGGGAATACAGGTTTAAGTACTGGTCCACATTTAGATTTTAGAATTTTAATTAATGGAGATCCGGTTAATCCATTAAAATGGCTACCGAATTAAGAGAGATTATAACCCTTTGGATAGTTTGAATACAGAGGGTTATAATTTTTTTTATTTTTTTTGAAATAAAAGAAGGAATTTTAAGATAAGTGTAGAATAATTATTACTACAGTATTGTGAAAACAATCACTTTCACAATTAGAAATTATGCAAGATTAACAATGTCATTGCATATATTATTACTAATATAAGTATTGATGAAGCAAATTCAAAGCTAAAATTTAATATATCTTTAGCTATTACTGTTATTAAACATTCAAAAAAATCGGTAAAGGGGTGATTTATAATGTTTTGCATTATCTGCGGAAAAGAAATATCTGATGACCAATTTCGGAATACTTGTGACAACTGTGAGCGAGAAGTAAGTAAATTATCTCAACAGATGGTCAAATCACGCAAAAGAATTAATTTTCGTCAACTACGAAAGAAAAAACAAGAATATAGTAAAATTTAGTTATTAATAAAAATTCAGAAAATTTCAAAATGTAGTATTTTGTCCATTGCTTGTCTTTATTTC
>Ga0208550_10065_pt1 | contig 28656 bp, 21 predicted proteins | sample Wag4S2014_12_3_FD_187356 | JGI IMG/M metagenome (GOLD analysis project Ga0208550, IMG submission 187356) | Deep subsurface shale carbon reservoir microbial communities from Ohio, USA - Utica-2 Time Series 2014_12_3 (SPAdes) (version 2) ... | reverse complement strand
ATTACATATCGTCTGTTTAATCCCCTCTGAAAATCAGAAGGATTTTTTATTTATTAACAAACTAAACTACATAATCATATAGATATTTATAAATTGAAGCTGAGGCTAAAACTGATATTTTAACCTCAACCTCAATACTTAGCCTACATCTTTAATTATTTAACAGTTTAAATAATTTTAACTGTCTCGCCCAGCCTACAAGTCAAGGCTGGTCGCAAGCCTATGGTAAACTCTGCTTCTAATTCGAAAACTCTTTTCTGGGCTTCACTGTCAACTGTAAACTATTAACCACCTCAACCAACCTCTGTCCTTCATCAGCCTCAGTAAAATAAAGATACCCTTTCACTTTCTCCTGACCAGTCATCTCCTGTACTATCTCTTGATAAACTTCAACCTGTCGCCGGTACTCCTCAACTAACTGCTCCACATACTCCATATTATCAATTCGATTCGTCTTCCAATCTACGACTGCCCAGTTGTCATTTTCATCTTTAAAAAGCAAATCAATAGAACCACTAATCGGCTGTCCCTCGCGTTTATAATAGAACTCAACTTCTGGTCTACATTCACTCTCTAATATTTCGTTAAATTCCGGACACTCTTCTACTTTATCAATAACTTCCTCTACGTTAGCTCGCAAACCTGGATACTCTGTATATTCAAGATGACAGTTAAATAGATAATCCCTATTTAACTCATTCCCTGTCGACAATAACTCAATCGCTTCGTGAACCAAAGTCCCTTTTAAAGTAGCCTCTTTCTCCTTTAAAAATGAAACTTCAATTTTATTTAACTTATTATCAGTCTCTTTCGTCACTGCCACTTCGTCTTTAACTGTCTTATTATGATACGACTCTTCCTCAGCCAAAGATGATGGGAATATAACTTTCGGGTCTAGCTTAAATTCATCTACTTCAATCTCTACCGCTAATTCTTCTTTAACTTCTTCGAACTCTTCTTCCTTTTCAATTTCATTTATCTGACGTGGGTTCTTAGATATTATAAGATTAAACTTACCATACTCTCCAACTATTTCTTCAATTTTATACTCTTCTTCACTATCCAAAAATTCTACTAAATCCTCTTCTTCATAACCTAAGCCTTGCATTAACCACTTAAGACTATGATTTAGAGTAATACCACCTTTACTTTTAATCCTAACATCTCCGGACAAAAAGAGCATCTCTTCAGTTCTAGTCGCTGCTACATAAAAGACTCGCTTACCTTCCATCTTATCCTTGAAAGATAGATTATCTTTGATTATCCCATAACTACTGGTCTTATCACGCTCTAAAGCTTCATTATAGTAAGTAAATCCTACCTGCTCTCGTCCATTAACTTCATCACAAACAAAATCTCCTAATCTTGAGTTACCAGCATTATTTAAATCAGCCAAAAAGACTACTGGAAATTCCTTACCTTTCGAAGCATGAACCGTCATTAATCTAACATAATTACCAGCCTCAACTTTTACTTCGCCGTCTCCTTCCTTATCCTCTTCTTCCATCAAACTCTCTAATCGTTCTAAGAAGAGATAAAGATTATTTCCTTGGTCTTGAGTAAAGTTTGCCGCCGCTGCGATTAACTTCTTAAAATTAGCCAACCTCTGTTCACCACTAGTCCCTGCTAGGTAAGTCGTATAAGCACCACAATCAGTTAGAATAGTGTTGATTAGACGATCGATACTTATCTCTTCCTTTAACCGTTGCCACTTATCAAATTTAGCTTTAATTTTCGGATGATTAGTAAATATTCTTTCCAATAGAGAACTATCGTCATCAACATTGCCAATCATCAACTTAAATAACTGATCATCACTCAGGGCAAAGAGTGGTGACCGAAAGAGACCAAAAGTATTTATTTCATCTTCCGGATAGATCAATGCTTTTAATACTAAATAGATATCATAGACCTCTTGGCGTTGGTAGAAGCCTTTTCCTTGCACAGTCCGATAAGGAATGTTGAACTTCTCTAAAGCTTCCTCATAATCTTTAAGCCTAGTTCTACTCCGCATTAAGATAGCTATGTCACCATAATCAACTGAATTAAGACTATCATCTTTAAATATCTGCTTATCAGACTCCTCTACCAACCACTCTATCTTATTAGCTATCAATTCTGCTTCATATTCAGCACTACTGTATTCATCATCATTAAAATACTGAGTAAGAAGTAATTCAATATGCGAGTCCGGATCTCTATCAACTTTAGCTTCATACTTATTATTACGACCAAAAGTTAAATCTTGATATTTCACATCATAATCACTAGTTTCCTCATCATCCTTAGGAAAGATATCATTAAAGAGATAATTAATAAAATCAATAATCTCTTTATTAGATCGAAAGTTCTTCCTTAACTTAACTAACTTCTCATTATCTATATTATTATCTGTAATCTGTCGAGTAACCTCATTAAAAATCCTCACATCAGCCCGTCTAAAGCCATAAATCGACTGCTTTGGATCACCAACTATGAATAGTTTCCCCTCTTCTAGCTGCTTATAATCATTATCCTGTGTAACTAAAGGTCTAATAATATCCCATTGAGTCTGATTAGTATCTTGAAACTCATCGACCATAATAAAGTCAATCTGTCTCCTTAACCTTTCTACTAAATCATAATTATTACTAAAGGCAGAAACTACTCTCTTCTCTAAATCTAAATAATCTAAGTAACCTTCTCTCTCTTTTAAAGTCTCATATCTCTTAGCTACTTGCTTATGTAACCTTAATAGAATATCTAATATTTCTGCCGGACGTTCATCGCTAATTATTAACGGCTTATCATTAACAGTCGGCACTTTATCAAAAACAATCTTCTTTATAGTCTCAAATTTTCTATAAGCAGCCTTCTTAACCTCATTACCGCCTTCCCAATCAGCAGCTACCATAGCCCGACCAATCTTTACTTCCTTATCTTTATCAAAATCATAAAAATAGTTTAAGAATTTAAAATGAAGGTTTAGTAATTCATTCTCAGCTTCCTGCTTCCCGCTTTCTCGATATAAATTCAAAGCACTAATTAACTCTGGATAGTCATTTAATATACCTTTAATTACTTTGACTCCTCGGGACTCATTCTTAGAAATAAAACCTTCAAGTTCTTTCATCACTTCATTCAATTCCTGATCATTTAAATAATCCCCAATTCCCTTTAAATTCTGATCATATACTGTCTTATTAATTACCTTATGCAGGTCCTTAGATTTATTTTCAGCTAAGAAATTCTCTATTCCCTCTCTATTATCTAACATTTCTTTTAACATCTTAAATAACTTCCGTTTACCATACAAATAAGTGACCTCTTCTAATTCTTTATATAATCTATCTTCTGGCTCATTAATAATCTCTTCGAGCACCGTACTAATCGCTTCATCTTGTAACTCTTTCTCTTCCAAGCCTTCCATAATACTAAAATCAGCCTTAATCCCTAACTCAAATAAGTTATTACGAATAATATCACTACAAAAGGAATGGATAGTCGAAATCTTAGCCTTAGATAAGTTATCTAATAGCTTAAAGACCCAATCTCGTTCTTCTTGGTTCTCTTTAGAATCAATTAAGTTATTAGCCAAATACTCTGTTAACCTCTCCCTAATCCGATCCTTCATCTCTGCGGCTGCTTTCTTAGTAAAAGTAATTGCTACTATTCTATCTAAAGCATCCTCTTTATACATTAATCCACCTTGGCTCTGTGGCGTTAATAGAATATCCAAATAACGCTCAGTCAAAACCCTAGTCTTACCACTTCCAGCCCCAGCGTTAATCGTTAGATTCTGATCTAAAGTCTTTACTGCCCGTGCCTGATCAGGAGTAAACTTCATTCCTCTAACCTCAATCGCTTCCTTAGTCATTAAGCCTCCTCCTTTCGACAGATAAACTTACATTGACAATAGCTACAACCATTATCACCATCACCTAGTTTGAAATTACCAGCCTTGATATTAGTGATATACTCTTTAATATTCTTCTTAGCTTCCTCTAAACTCTCATTAAATCTGTCTGTAGCCTTCGTACTACTCTTATACATCTCATTAGTAACCTTTACCTTCTTATAATCAAGCCCTTTACCAGGGTCTAAGATATAGTAACCACCATGAACGATATCTTCCTCAAACTCTTCCTTGGCAGCCATAATATAAAGCGGTATCTGAACCGGATTATTTATACTTCCGGTCTTATAATCGATTACTCCTAACCAACCTTCCTCATGATAATTAATACGATCAATCCGACCTCTAAATTTATAATCATCTATTAACTCTAATCCATCAAATTCCCACTCTACCTCTCTAACGGTAAAATGATTAGTCTTCTTATTACTCTTTATCGTACTATCTCTTTCGAATGCTAAAATTTTCTCCAAACCGACCCCTAAATCATCATCTTGTAAGTATCTATTTCCCTCCGTTTGCCAGTAAAAACTCTCTTTAAATAATGGGTACTCAGCCAATACCTCTTGGGTCGCTGTTAATAATACTTGTGCTGCCTCTTCCTGATTATCTTCTGTAACCTTACCAGCACTAAACTTACTATAAAACTTCTCCATGATCTTATGTAAAAATCTACCTCGTTCAAAAGGCAGAATCTCTTCGGAAAGATCAAAGCTACTTAACTTAAAGACTTTCTCAAATAAGAATCTAAAAGGACAATTAGCATAACTACCTAATAGATCAGCCGAATAGACATAGTCGTCGTCAAACTTCTCTTCTAGCCAATTAAGGTTACTTTCCTCTTCTAACTTTCCATTATAGACTGCAAATTCATCTCTATTACGTTCCTTAAGTAACCTAAATTTAGTCAATAAATCTTCTTGCCAATGATAGTCATCACCTTGAGTATAGTCCGTATATTCTTTTCCAGCTTTCAACTTTAAACCTAAACTCTGTTGTAACTCGTTAATTGAATAGAGATTCTCTTCTACTTCCATCTTCTTTAATGTAACTACTCGTTTTAACTCTTCAATACAAGAGCTGGCTAAAGCCTGCTCTTCGCTTGCAGATTTAGAATAAGTAATGAACGTTCCTTTCTTAGCGCCTAAGAGATGGTCAACAAATAAGTATCTATCCAAAACTTGATCATCTGTTAACTCCATTCCTAACTCTTTAAAGTATCTATCTAATGGGTTATGACTTGCCGTTGGATAAAGGTCATGGCTCATCCCAGCTAAAAATATATAGTCATAATCTCCACTTCTTAACTCTATCTTCCCGGTTATTTCTACACCTTGTCCTTGATCAAAGGTATAATTTGCTTCCCGAATAGCCAACTTTAGCAGCTTTATCCAATCTTTTAAAGTTCTCTTCTCATCAGCTATCTTATTTAATTTAGCAGTAATATTCTTAAACTCATTCCAAACAGCCATCACTTCACTACCGTCTTCAAATTCATCTAGTTTATCAGCAAGTTCAAATTTATTCAATAGACCAATAAACTTACTAATAAAAGCTTTAAAAGTTACCTTTTTACCTAAATTCCATTTTAAATTCTTCTTAATAAAATCTATAATCCCTAATAATTCATCATCTTCTATAACTCTTACCTTATCTTCTATTAATCTAACTAAAGACCATCCGTTAGCCTCAAACCTAACTTCTCCTAAGATGTGATTCAACTTATCTAACAAAGAAGTACAGTCTAAACTCAAGAATTCTGCACTAGCCAAAGCTAAAAAGTCCTGGTCATCAAAATCCCCAGCTAATATAGTCAATACCCCCACTAACTCTTTGATCAATGGCACCGAAATCAAAGGCATCGGAATCTTTCGTCTATAAGGTATATTATATTCAGTAAAGATTCTATCTAAATGAGGACGATAATTATTAGGAGAAGAAAAAGCAATTCCAATTCTAGATAGATTCTCTCCTTCCTTAGCTAACTCCCTAATCTTTTTAGCAATAGCTTCTAACTCCTGTACTGAATCAGAAAGATCAATCACTCTTATTTCCTTTTCAAACTCATCCTGCCAACAATACTTCTCTTCCTCAACTAAGACTTCATTACTAAATAGGCTTCTAATCAACCCATTATCCTTCTCTGTATAATCTTCAACAACAAAATCAGCCTTCTTAAACTCCTCAAATAATGAATCTAAATTACTAAATAACTTCTTTTTGTCAAGATTATAATCTAGCAGAATAGTAGTATCCTCCACCCAATCAGCTAAGATTAAAATCAACTCCAGCTCCGCCGGCCTAAGGATATAGACTCTATCGAAGAATATATTCTTAACTTCTGGATAAAGATATCTAAAGTCAGCTTGCGTTAACTCACTAATTAAGAGTTGATAACTCTGCCATTTAGTTATAAAACCTAACTCTTCCAATCTATCTTTTAGAGCATGATAAATATCTCTTAATTCAACTAAGATCTTTCTTTCGGTTATCCGTTCCTCTAAATCAATTAACTCCGCATCAATTTCATCAATAAACTCTATAATATAATCCGCAGAACTTTCGTCAAAGAATTCATAATCCTCTTCTTTTAATAACTCCAATAATATATACTTCAACTGATCATTACCAATAATCTCACGTCGTCCATCAACTTTATAATAAAGATCTTTAAATAACTGGTCAATAAATAATATATTTTGCAATATCACAGCCTGACCATCCTCCGACTGCCATATCTCCTCACGCATCGTAGCTTTCATCTCATGATAAGGAATAATATATAATAAATCCTCATGGTTTAAATAATATTCTAACCCTATCTGATTCAATGAATTAAGATCGCTATAGATTAATCTTTTAGACAATTATTTCACCTCTTTCGATAATCAGTGGTTATCGTGAACTTATAACCAGCCTCGTTCTTTAAGCTAGGTAATCAGATTAGAGTTAAACCTTAGTCTTAACTTTAACCTAGTTTAATCTGTGTCCTGCTCTTTTAAAGTTTTTAATGTCTTAATTTTCTCAACCTTAACCTGTATTTTTATGAGCTTCATTGTCTCGCCCAGCCTAAAAATCAAGACTCCTTACAGCTTTAAAACCCAAAAGCTGACGTGAATAAATTCTGCCACAGCCTACGATAAACTCTGCTTTTAATCCGAAAACTCTTTTCTGGGCTTCACTGTCAACTTTATAATATCATGTCTCCTGCGACAATATCTGTCCCATCAAAATATTATTTGTAAACCTCTAACATTCCCTCAATCAATTCCTGCATCTGCTGGCGCAAACTTTCTGGCTTTAGGACTTCAATACTCTTGCCTTGGGATAATAGCCAAATCCTTAATCCAAATTCACTATAAACCTCCGCTTTAATTATATAACCTTTTTCTATTTCTTCTATAACTTCTGCTGTCGGCAATCTGTCTAAAATATGCTCTATATTCTTACTATAATACTTAAACTTTATTCTTGACAACTCACCATTAAACATAAACTGAACCCGCTTTCTAAACTCACCTGGCTTAAAACGTTCTAAATAAGGCATGTTAAAGTTCTCATCATCTTCTGTATAATTATTAATTCTATCCACTCTAAATACCGTTGGGTGATCAAAGTCCCGGTCACACATATAAGCAATTAAATAAAAATAAAAATCAGAAAAGATAATACTGACCGGTTTAACTCTATATTTAGTAGGTTGAGACTTATTTAAACTTTTATAAGTTATTTCAACCACCTGCTGTTTGCGAACCGATTCGCTTAAATCCCAAATTATCTCAATTAATGATTGATTATGCTTCACCGGTGTATAATGAAACCTTTCATTACTAATTACCTCTGTAATCTGTTCTTGTTTTTCCGGTTCCGCTTGCAAGATAAGCTTGTCTAATAAATCATCCATCTCTCCATTAGTAAATGCTCTGCTCTCTAAAAGAACTTTCGCTAATACTAAAATCTCTTTCTTACTTAACCAGCTATCTTCTTCTCTAATTAAAACATATCCTTGTTTCTTTTGATCATAAATTATCTTTGCTGAAAAATCATAAGTAGAAAATTCAGCTAAATACTCACGTAGACTACCAATATATCTTTGAATCGTCTTCCGACTTACATTAAATCGCTCCATCTCTTCTTTAGTCCTAATCACTTCGCCTCGCTGTAGTCGTTCAAAAATATGTAAAAGACTTAATGATTTAAGATAATCTGCTTTGCTCATGTTAGTAGTCACCTCTATAATTTTTACCTCTTATATCAAATAATTGGATATAAGAGTGAATCATTCCTTTATTATTAATTCATGCTACTCCATTAATTACATCATCACGAAAGACTAATCCCACCTTTACTTATCTTTAATTGCCGTTTGCCAAAACTTAACTCTGTCTTTTCATCATCGATGATTCCTTGGCCTTTCTGGTTACCGATTCTAACTCTATCTTTAGTCATTTCTAGTCCACCGCCATTCATTACTCCTAAATTAAGTTCTTCTTCCATTAGATGGAGACTAGCTTTCTTATCTTTGCCTGCTAATAGAATCTCTTGGTTATTGAGTAAGAGTTGAAATCCACCAGGAGTCTTGATTAACTTATCCGCTGGGTCATGGTCTATCTTCTTACCATTATCAGTGCTACTACTCTTTGAGGTGGCGTATTTCTCATTCTTGCTTTTGAAGTAGATATCTACTACATCACCTACCTCTGGTGCAAAGTAAGCATTGGTATAGAATTTATCTATTGGAAAACGAAAGGCTTTAACTGGATTATAGTCGTCTTCGATATCAAGAAATTCTACTTGGGCTGTGTAATCTTGATTAACTTTCTTAACCTCAGCTCTCAAACTTTTTCCTTTGATTAGTCGCTTGCGTCTTCTTTTCATTACATCTATCTCTTCTTCTTTAACTAAACTTAAGTCTGAACGTAGAATACTATCTTCCATATAGATTCTATTCTTGATTATGATCAATTCGACAGTCTCCTTAGTCTCGTTATCTAAGCGATAATTAACCTTCTTACCGATATCGAATATCTCATCGGATCTAAAGTGAGCATGGTAATGGGTCTGATAGAAAGGATAAATATGGTCTCTTTCTTTAATACTCTTCATCCTTTGAATACCAGCAATATTATTTAAATCTTTTACTTTGCCAGTGTGGAATCCAAGTAAGATAGTAATCTTTTCTTCGTCATCTTTCGTATCGTCTACAATTACCAGTTGATTTAAGTAAGACGCAATACGTTTCAAAAAGTCCCATTCGTTCTCCTTATACTGCAAGACTAGTGGATAGTCCTTAGAGACCAATGAAGTCTCTTCTAAGCTATCGTCAGCAAAGGTGATATGAAATAATGGATTATCATCCATTAGCTTATCAAATACTTCACCGTAGGTTGTACCAAAGTTCTGATAGATTCGATTCTTCCATTTGCGTTCTAATAGTACGCTATAAGAGACCGCTTCTAATTCTAAGTAGTACTCTTGTGGTTTATAATCCAAACGATAATTTTCGATAATACCTTTAAATAGAATCTTATTATCTTGATTATCATAGGTGATTACTAATTTAGGATCTTCTTTATCTAGATATCTTTCGTACTCTTGTAAATCTTCATCGCTAATCATCCCAGCAATCTTGACGCGAGTATGGTCATAGATCGATTTATTTATCTCTAACTTATCTAAGATTTTGAATTCAAATGGGTCTATCTTGACTCGATGGGGAGTATAGGTCATCGGTTCTTTGGTATCCTTAGCTTCTTTCACTTTTGGTTTTAATTCTATGCCGTAATCACCATTCTTAAAACCGTCAATAATTAACTTGTCCTTCTTTTCGGGACCATAAAGGTAGATTAATTCATAACGATCTGGTTTATAGATGATATTACTGCCGTAATACTCTTCGCCACTAACTTTGACCTTGCCTTCGATTTCGTCTACTTCATTATAGACTCCGGAGATCTCTTTCTTATCTATCTTAATTTTGCGTTCAGGGTTGGTATATTTACTGAGAATTGTTGCTCCGATTCCTTGGGTATTTTTAAATTGGTAGGTATTTTCTTCTTCGAGACGGTATTCGGTATCGTATTCTTCTTTGTAATTACTTCGTGTTTTGTGAGTACCATAGATTTTGTTCTGGGATGGTTCTTCTAGTTCTATCTTTAACTTTACTTCTTCATTAGTAAACTTTCGCTTTGAGTCTGAGGCATGATATCCTTTTACCTCTTCGTTACTTTCTAGTTTATTACCTAGAATTAATAACTGCCCACTACCTGTTATCTTCCAGTCCCATAATTTTGTTAGCTCTGAATAACCCATTCTATAATTTAACTGCTTTAATATAGGCTTAGCTAGTTGATAAATTCTATCTTCTTCAGTTAGTAAGTCTTGATTCTCTCGTAGATATCTACTCTTAAATATACCGTTACTATCTTTCGTATCCAACTTCTTTTGCAAGTACATACTATGGCGCAATCGGTCTTTGATAATAACCATAATCTCGCCTTCCCTACCTAATCTAGATAATCTAAAGAGTTCTTTTAAGAATCCCTCGTCCTTGGTTTTGAAATCAAGGATTATATCTTTGATTAACGAACGTAAGTAATCTCGACTGACATTATTAGTTAGGTTCCCTACTTGGGGAATATTTCGTAGTCTATTAACAGCTGACTCGAAACTACCGCCTTCTTTAGTTAAGATAAATGGTTCGAAAAGATCTAATTTAGGTTTGGTTAAATCAACCACTTCTTTCTTTTCTAATTTTGATATTCGCTCACTTAAGTTGCTAACTTTCCCTTTATCTAACCGCCACAGATTTTCATCTACGACATACGTACTTCCTACATGTCCTAACAGCCTAGCTGGTATATTATCTGCTGTTATGTAATTGATAATATTACCTTTTGCTTCTTGGGTTCTGGCTTTATATCGCTGGTAGCTATCTATAAATCTCATCTTTCGTTCTATTATGTAAGGGTTGAAGGATTCTTCTATTACTTCACCCATTTTTATAGCCTGATTCAATACTTCTTTACAATCTACTTTAGCAACACTTGAATTAAATTCTTTTAATCTAGTAGTAAAAAGTCTTATCAATACTTCTTTTATCCTTTCAGCATCTATTCTATCTCCATTGCTAGATCTAAACTCTTGACCAATATTGCCATTTTTAATTACTCCTTCTCTTTCAAGCTCTATACGGATAAATTCCATATTATTATCTTCGTTAAATAAATCCCTTAAAAAATATAATAAACCATATTCATAGCCTAAGAATTCATTACCTTTAAACTCAATAAAATTCTTTATCCCCATACTATTCTTAGTTATAACTTGATAATTATGCAATTCAGACTCTGCCATAATACCAACATATTGTGCAAATGCTCCACCTAAGACATCCCCTTTAAAAGTTAACTTCCATTCTTCTCTATTCTCTGTAGTCTTCTTTTTAAAAAGTTCTTCTGCCATAATAAACTGTTCAGTTGGTAAGCCAGCTATAATACATAAATTGATTACTTGTTCAATCTGTTTGCTCTGATTAGCATTACCATAATCTATAACCTTTTCTTTTTTATCTTGATTTTCATAAACTTCTACACTGAGTTCACTACTTTTCCCTAATTGATTACTTACTGCTTTAATTATCTCAATTGTTTTATCAGTAATATTAATACCAAAAATATTATAAATTAACTTATTTAAGTTATTTTTAGCTTGTTTTGATATTTCTAAATTGCTAAGCAGTCTATCAAACTGCTGACCACTTTTAACAATAAATTTTAATCCCCGTGACATAATTATTCATCCCCTTATTAACATTGAATTTATTATCTATATCTAGCATAATAACCTTCTCGTAATTTTTCTTGCTGTTGTTCTTTACTGCTGCGATAATCATAGACTCCTTTTTTACGTAAAAAGATAGTTATTGTTAAGAAGATAGCTAAAAAAAGTAATAAAGCTACTGCTTTCATTGGATTAGTTACATGTTCAATACCTAAATATTGTTGCATGAATTTTGATAGTAAATCTGGTTTATTGGTGCTAATTAAATATGTTGTAACCCAAAAATTAAATTGATAAACAACAAAATTTGTTAAAAACATTCCAATAGTTATTTCTAACCGATATTTCCAAAAACAATATAATATATAGATAAATAATATAAAACAACCAAATATAGATAACCCAGTTATTATTTCACTTTGGATAGAAGTACCTAATAATAATGTGTATAACCCTTCGAAATGGACTAATATAGTAGCAAAATAACAAATAAACTTTGTTGAGTCATATATAAAACTATATAACTTTATACTGATTAACTTTATTAGCCCAATAGCAGGAAAAGAAAATATAAACAAACCAATTATTAATAATAGAGTAAGAGTACCAACAGTAATACTAAATAATTCTCCATTTTTAGTAAAAAATGATGTATTATACATTAAAAATGCATTTAAATTAATAACTAACCAAAAATAGAATACCCTTTTTAAGTACTTCATTTATTCATCCTCCCAACCTTCGTCTTCTTTATCTGCTGCCACAGCTTCTTTTTTATTAACAAGCATTAATAAAAATGATATTGTTGCTACCACTACTCCGGTAGGTAAACTGATTACTTCTAATATCAGACAAATTAATATTCCTACACATAAAACTAAAGCCATCTCGGAACTGTAATTAATAGTATTCTCTGCTACTTCCTGAAAGTTATTTTTATTTATATTGTCTTTAAGTATAAAACTTAATTTTTGCTTTAAACCCCCAAACTGACTGTTATCAGCTATTAAACTATAAGCTGGTTTAAGCTTTCCAGTCTTAGGCGAAAGAGTGAGAGTTGTTTTCATGTTAAGTTTTGTACCATCTTTAAATTCCATACCTGTATATTGAGCTCCAATGACAGTCATTTCTAATCCCCATCCCAAAAAACTCATTACTTGTTTATTCCCTTTACTTATACTCATCGACCCATCACCATTCACTGTAAGAGTATATCCTTCATCAGAACCTAAGCCCTTAACTTTCTTGCCCGCTGTTCCTATCATCTCTGCTACTCCAAAATCATGATAGAAGAACTGACCCTCTACCTCTATTGCTGAGGGAGCTAGATTCTTTATTTCCGACAACTCTTGCTTCAATGTATATAATCCATCATTATTATCTAAATAAGTACTCCAATTCGTTGGTTTCATAAACTCTACTGTTTTCTTATTATCTATAATACTTTTACCACTATTCTTACCTTCAGATTTTTCATTTCTTTTTGGCTGAGTATATGATTTTGATTTATAAGCTTCATTATCTTTAACTGAAATAACTTCTTGGAAGTTGATTAACTGTTTAGGGTCAATCTTAATCTCTTTAATTCCTTTTAAAAAGGACTGTATATTTTGATAATCATTAAATTCATCTACTAACTTTGCTTCCTGTACTAATTTATAGTCTTCATTTAGAATCTTCCTGTAGTCTTTTACTTTAAAGTTCTTCTTTAAATAGTCTACATATCGATAACTACCCTCAGTCTTTAATTCATCTAAATATTTATCCAATTGTTTAAAAATAGGTTCAAACCAATTTCTGTGATTGTTTACTGCTAGTTCGAGTAATGAAACAATACTTAACCGTTTATCCAACTCTATTAAGTAATTATAAAAGCCATCATTTTCTGGTAATATCGTTACAATTGATTTTTTATGATATGAACACACGAATTGCTTTGTTAATGAATCGAATTTGTCCCCATTAACAGATTTCATTTGCGCTGCTATAAAATTAATTAATAGACTTTCAATAAAATCTTTAATATTATTATATTTTTCATAAAGCTTATGATGTAATTTCTTTTTCTCAAATTCTTTTAATAGCTTATAACTTTTTAATTTTTTTAAGTCAGTTCCATTCTCTTTTACAATATTAAATTGCACCTTATCCCACTTAGTAACCTCATTAATATCTAAAATCTGGTTTAATATCTGTAAATAGTTCTCTTCCTTTTTACAACGCTTAATTATATAATCAATTAAATCAACGAACTTTATATTGCCTTTAAGCTTTCTTAGTTCATCAAGATCCTTTTGTTTTGTTAGGTCAAACTTACTGTCATAGTTCTTAAGTATTTGTTCTATTGCTATTTTATTAGAGAAAGATTCTAATTCTTCCGTGAAGTACTTGCCAAGCTTATCCTCTAAATAAAGTATGTGCTTATTATTATATTGTTCTGCAAACTCAGTACGTAAATAGTTATATACTGTTTTATTAACTGCTGGTATGTAAACTTTCTGCCCCAATTCAATATTCTCTACTTCTGCTGTCTCGTTAAAACTCTTATCTGGTTCAAATTCTGTTATAGTTACCTTTGCTCCAGCATACAATTCTTCTTCTATTTTTCTTCTAGTGTCATACTCTTGAGTTATATTGATCAATACATACTTATCCTGCAAAGAATCTAAATCCTTCTTTGTCTTTTCTTTGCTCAACCTCACTTTTAGTCACCGCCTACTCTTAAATTTATTTAAAAGATAATTTCAATAATAAAAGAGTTTAAGTTTAGAACTATTGCTAATAATGATTATTATATATTTAAGACATTATATGTAATTGATACTCTAAAAAAAGAGGAAATCCTGCATATAAATGGAAAATAATCGTTTGCATTAAAGCACTTTCTATCTTGTGCTTTATTTTGTATTAAATTTTAAAAATTAATTATAAATTTTCATGTATAAAAACTACTCAAAAGGACATGATAATTATTGTAAGAGGTCAGCAATGGTCGAGGTAAGATTGACCTAGGTTCCAAATTATATTTGGGATTTAGGTTGGTCGAGCAAAGATCATTATAGGCCGAATTTATTTTCGGTCTATAATGGTTAGAGCGAAGATTAGCATAGGTTCCGAAAGGGCCTGCAATTTAGCCGAAGAGGTTATTGTTCCGGGTTCGTCAGGGATCTATGCTGGTCGACCTAAGAAGATGATAGGATCTGGAGGGATCCTGTTTTGTGGTCGAGAGACTGCTCTTGGTTCCGAGATTGGTTCTATCATCTTCGAGCAAAGGTTATTAGTAGGCTCGGAACGGATCTATAGTAGTCGAAAGATTGCTGTGGGTTCCTGAGGGTCTGCAGTGGCCGGAGCGCAGATTATTGTTGGCTTCTTTTATATTTAAAAAATAAAACTCCCCGTTTATAACAGGAAGTCTTAATATAAGAGAGATCTTCTGCATTTCAACAGAAGACCTCATTACTTATATTAATCTTTAAAACTTATATTAATCTTTAAAACTCTAAAATAGATTTATAGTCTTAAGACATCGTCCAACCTCCATCGGCTGATAATCTTTTAACTTTTTAAAGTATTGCTTAGCATATATAATTAAAAAGTCTTTCTAGTTCTTCAGGATTTATCCTTATGTTATTTTAATTCAATTCTTCAATTTCAACATAACAGATCATAGCCTTAATCTGGAAGTAGCTAACTTCTTCTGGTAGTTCTTCTTTAATCGGTTTTAATCTATCTGTATCTACTTCTTTTATTGTGTCTATAATTAATTGTTGATGCTCTTCACGCACAAAAGACTTTAAATCTACATCTTTTCCACCATATGCCGCTTTAATGATATGCCCTCTTACAGTAGTTAAAGCCAAACTTCTCTCCTCGGCTATTTCTTTGAATGATTTGCCTTCTTTATATAAATTATAGCTTATAATATGACTCTTAAGATTTAAGTTATTCTTCTTATAATTACGTTTAGAATTTGAACTTCCTCTACTGCTTTTAGTCTCTTGGAGATCACTTTCGCCTACATGCTCTTTAATCTTCTTAATAAATTCTTGACCATACTTTCTGAGTTTAACTGTTCCTACTCCTTTAATTTTTGACATTGAACTATTATTTAGCGGTAATTTATCAACCATATCTCTTAACGTACTATCATTAAAGATAATAAAAGGAGGTACGTCTTCCTCTTTAGCTAATTTAGTTCTTAGTTTGCGTAAATTATCAAAGAGATCACTACTCTTAGAGATCTGCTTAGTCTCTTTTCTTTCTTTACGCATCACTTTCTCTTCTTCCTCTAATACAGAAATCGCCTCTTTTGTAAGTTTAGCTACTGGATACTTCCCTTCGGTTAATTTAATATATTTCTCTGCTACTAAAAACTTAATCATATTCTTAATCTCTTTAATAGTATATTCATTCATTATTCCGTAAGTTGACAACTCATCAAATCCATCTTTCAAGACTCTCTTACTCCTAGATCCTTTTAACACTTTAGCAACAACTGTAACCCCAAAACGTTCTTCCATCTTATAGATACAGGAAAAGATCTTTTGTGCTTCAAGAGTCATATCCACAAACTCTACATTTTCATCACAATTACTACAATTCTCACAAACATCAGGCACATCTTTTTCACCAAAGTATTCTAAGATATATTGGCGAAGACACTTAGATGTATGACAATAATCTATCATCTGTCTTAATTTCTTATATTCATGATTCTTTCTTTTAGGTGATACATTAGACTGTTCAATAAAGAATCTAGGTAAGTTAGTATCACCAGGTGAAAATAAAAGTACACATTCACTAGGTTCACCATCTCTTCCGGCTCTTCCAGCTTCCTGATAATATGCTTCTAAGTTTTTAGGCATATTATGATGGATTACATACCTAACATTTGACTTATCAATTCCCATACCAAAAGCATTAGTCGCTACCACAATATTGATTCGGTCATATAAAAAGTCATCTTGTGTCTGCTTTCTAACCTCCGAACTTAATCCGGCATGGTACTTACCAACTTTATGACCCTCGTCTTCTAAAAATTGATGAAGATTATTTACTTCTTTTCTAGTTCCTGCATAGATAATTCCTGCGTCTTCAGAATTAACTGCTAAATACTCCTCTATAAAGTCCCTTTTATTCTCTCCTTTAATCAACTTAAAAGTTAAATTTTCACGATCAAATCCTGTTACAAATGCATCTTCTTCTTTAATAGCAAGTAAGTCTGCAATATCAGCTTGTACCCTTGTAGTAGCCGTCGCCGTAAACGCAGCCACTGTAGGTCGCTGCGACAAAGCATCTATTAACTTTGGAATTTCAATATAAGCTGGTCTAAAATCATGCCCCCACTGTGAAATACAATGAGCCTCATCAACTACTACTAAAGTTACATCCACTGACTTTAACATCTCTAAAAAGCGACCTGAATTTAATCGTTCTGGTGCTATATAAAGTAAATCATATTGGTCTGCCTTAGTCTTATCTATTCTATCCTGAATTTCTAAATCACTTAATGAGCTATTAATATAAGTAGCAGCAACGCCTGCTGTCCTTAAAGAATCAATCTGGTCCTTCATTAATGAAATTAAAGGCGAAATAACAATTGTTGTTCCTGATAAACAGATAGAAGGAATCTGAAAACAGATTGATTTACCTCCACCTGTAGGCATAACTCCTAGTGTATTCTTCTTATCTAATATATTTTCAATAATCTCTGCTTGACCTTCTCTAAATGATTCATAACCAAAGTAATCTTTTAAAACTTTCTTAGCCTTTTCTAACATCTAAGCCAACTCCTCTTCTTTATTTACACCCTTACCACTATAACTATTATATATGCATCAATCGATTTCCTGTGTGAACCTCTCCATCTAAATCAAAAATAAGATTTAGATGGAGCTTCTAACTACTTCATATAGATTAAATTTCAATCTATACTACTAGGTTAGTTTACAAGATGTTTGATATTTAACTGTTTTGACCTAAAAAATTAGGCAATCCTTAATCTTGAAGGAGGGTTCACAACTCCATTATCCCTAGCTTGATTAACAAGTTTAGGAATACATTTTTTATTCAAAAACTTACGCATTATATTTAACGAGCCATTAACATCAGCATTTATAGTTAACCCAATATCCGATTTAAAAAGCCCTCTTTCAATTCTACGAGATTTATTGTAATTATCTCTATTTAGTCTTTCTAAATCTAATGCAGAACATCCAGAAGTATAGGCTTCGTTAATTGTTATTAGTTCTATCCCTTCTAATTTAGCTTTATATTCAATTAATTCTTTTAACCTTTGCATTGGCACTTGAACAAATGATTTATTATAGTTCATATTCTGTTTAATTTGTTTTATATCTCCAATTATTATTTTAGATACTTGATATTCTTTAGCTAAATTAATTATTTTTCTACTTGCTTTATGGAGATAGTCTAATATATAGTTATTCCTCTTTATCCTAAGTTTTTTAATCTTGTTAGTATCTTTAAAGTTTTTAGAACCTGTTTGTTTCATTTTTATAGCTTGTAATTTAGTTATCTCTTTGTTAAAGTAACTGTTTTTACTTTTGATAGATTTCCCATTGATGATATAGTTATCTACATTATCTTTAAAAGTTAATGTAGCAAGATTATTCAAACCTAAATCAATAGCCATTATATTGCTACCTTTTTCTTTATCTTTGACTTCAATTTTATATATTACTAATAGATACCACTTATCAGAAAGGTTATCTTTTTTTATCCTTACTTGCTGGATTTTATCTAAATCTATAATGCTTTCAATTGCTGTAGGCAACTGAAATTCAAGACTTTTCACATTATATTTAGATTTAATCTCTCTAGATAAGGATATTAACAGTTTTCCTTCTCTAATTCTGGTAGCTAAGTTAGTAAATATTATTTCGCTTGGATTACTATTTAAATATTTAAAATTAGGTGGTTTTGGTTGACCTTGATATTTATTAGGATTATTATTGTAATCTTTGATTGAGTTAAAGTAACTTTTCCAATCTTGAGCTAATTGTTTAAATAGTTGTTGTCTATTATGGCTGTGTAAATAATCTGTATGCCAATTAGATTTAAAATTATTTTCTAATCGAGTATATACAGGTTTGACTTCTTCATTATTCTTTATTTGATAATTAACTGTATTATACAATTTTGAACAATGCCAACTTAGTTCTTTAACTATTTCTAGTTGTTTATGACTAAAATTAGGTTTGAATTTAAAAGTTAATTTCATTTCTTTACACCTCCTCCATTTGGAATCTGCTTTTTGGTCTAGAAGCTATTGCGTTGTATCTACTGGTGGTGCTACCATAGAAACAATTAAAGAATATATTGAAAATCAAGGAAAAGAGTAATTTTAAATTCAATATTTAATTAAACTTAAAATAGCCAATTTATCACCACCTAAATCACAGATTTAGATGGTGTTTTCTTGGCTGTTTTAGATAAAAACTGATATTCACCATCTATTAATACCAAAGGTATTAAAACAGCAGAATTAAAATATCTTTCTTTGCCACTAATTCCAGGGGGTTTTTGTAACATCTCTTTTATCTTGTCTAAATCCCTATTCATCGTTGGCTACCACCTTCCTGCTTCATTAATTTTTTCACCTCTTCTCTTAATTTCTACAGTCTCTACAGGTAATTCTTTGATCTCTGCAGCAAAATCTGTAGTAATATAATAGTTATCTCTAAAATGAATGGGCACTATTAATTTCGGTTGAATATTCTCTGCAAAATATCTTCCAGCTAAATAATAAAATTCTTCTAACCTAGGATCAACCGGTACAAATGCTATATCAATCTCTTTTCCTTTTAATTTGTTAAGTTCTGCTTTATAATCCTCTTCCTCTCTTTTTTGCTCTTTAGTGGTAAACTTCTTCCAATGCCACCAGTTTAAATCTCCAGAGTGGAAGATATTAAGACCATCTACTTCTACATAGAACGAAACCCCTTGGTCTGTAGTTCCATATGTTTCGATATATATATCATCTAATTCAAGTTTTTGGTATTCTTTAACTTTATAGTAGTTACTCTTATCTGAGACGTCTATATCATCACTTAATATATAATTGATGTTTGAATTATTCTTTACCCAATCGAAAATGACAGAGTTGAAATGATCAGCATGATTATGACTTACAAATACTAAATTATTATCTTTAGCTTGTAAACTATCTGCTGTTATTACTCCGTTCTCAATACTTCTTTCTTGACCAACTGGAGAATCATTAAAATAATCAAAAATTAAAAAAGAATTAGAAGTCTCAACTGCAACCCCACTATGATAAAGATGATAGATCTCTGCTTCTCTTTGTATCATATTTGTGATATTTACCTCCTCTGTTTTTCCTCAACCTTAGCCTAAACCTTAACCTCTCTATTTACTAATATATTATACTAGACAAAACAATTAACTTCCTGCATAAATAATATTACAATTAAATATACTCCCCTATTAAACCATAAAAACAAAAAAGCCCAAACCAAGTAAATACTCAGTTTGAACCTCATTATTAATTACTTAATTCTTAATATTATTATCATTAGCCTTAATCTTAACCTTAACCCTAACTACCTTCTTCCTACAACTACTTCCGGTTGATAGCTAACTTTACGTTTACATAGCGTATAATAATGTCCTAATACATCGTTAGCTAACTTATCAATACTATATTGATTAGACTTCTCTAATGCTTTTTTACTCATTTTTTGATATAGGTCTTTATCTGTTAATAACTTCTCTACCCTTCGCGCAAAACCCTGACTATCACCAGGTTGTAATAGATAACCATCTTCACCATCAGTAATAATATCTTTAACCCCGGTTCCTTCTAACGCTACAACTGGTGTCTTACCGGCGAGAGCCTCTGTAATTACCATTCCTTGAGTCTCTGATAAAGAAGAAAAAACAAAAACATCCGCTATCTTATAGAGTTTAATTAGTTCTTTACGTTCTTTTCTACCCAAGAATTCAACCTGCTCATTAATTCCTAAATCCTTAGTCATTTGAACTAAATTTTTTCTTTCTGGCCCATCTCCAACTATTAGTAACTTTCTTTTCAAGTCTGCCTTTAACACCGATTCTAAAGAATTAATTAAAAAATCAATATTCTTCTCCGTAGCCAATCTACTAACAAAGAGTAATAACTCATTATCATCGATTCCTTTATTACTAGCATAATCACCAACTTCTACTTCATCATAATTGCTAAGGTCCATTCCCGTTGGCATTACCTTAATATCTGATTTAACACCAATATTCTTTAAGTATTCAGTCATCCCTCGAGTCGGGGTAAAGACTAAATTAGATTGATTACAGAAGTCCCCAACTATCTTATCTAAAGCTATTCCACAAACCTTATCTACTCCTAAAGGTAGATAATGACAGTATTCTTTATAACGAGTATGGTAAGTATAAACTACTGGTATACCATATTTATTACCTAATTTCTGCCCTACTCTTCCCAAAAAGAATGGATGATGACAATGAATTACATCTATATCTAAATCAAAAAACTTTCGTTTTAAACTACTTAATATAGACACAGGAATCGGCAAATAATTATTACCATGCTTAAGTACTCTCAGCGATGGAATTCGAACAACATTCTCCTCATCTTCAGTAAGGTCCTTATATTTAGGGGCAAAAATAGTAACTTGATGCCCCATCTCTCTAAACTTTTTAGCAAAAATATCTATTGAAATCGGGACCCCACCTACAAACGGTCGATAGTTATTAGTAAACATAGCGATATGCATATAAATCAACTCCCTTCTTTTTCACCTTCGACATTCATAATTTTATCTAAAGTAACCTGACCTAAAACCTTAATAAATACGTATAATCCTAATGCAACACCTAAATAGATCACAAAAAATCGCCACAATAAAATTAGTAATCCAATCGAATACTTAGGCACATACCGTAAAAATAGAATCATAAAGCCACCTTCTGCTATTCCACTTCCACCAGGAGTAGGTGTAAAATACATCAATGTTGTTAAGATAACTTGATTTAGAATAATCGTGAAAAAAGGCACTTCAAAACCAAAAGCTTTAATTAATAATACCGGAATACTAAATTGTACCACTAAAAACAGAATGGTATAAATAATACTTAATAATAAGTTTTTCCTTCCTTTAGTTAAATATACTCGAAAACTAGTATTAAATTCATTTATATTCTTTAAAGCGAACTTTAGTAATTTATCAGTATGCTTTTTATTGATGAATTTAAACTTATTTAAAAAATCTATTATTATATATAAGAAGCTTTTAATTCTCTTAGGAAATAAAATAATAGCTATATACAAGATACCGGTCAAAGCAAAGAAAAAGATGATATAAGAAAATACATATTTAAAATTACTTTGCGGCAATAATTCAGGATATAAAATTATAATAAGTGGACTTATAACAGCAAAGAATAAAAGGGCAATAATAAACTTCATAGAAGTAATAACGATTCCTCTAGAAATAGATACCTTCTTTCGATGTAGCAAAAAGACTTGCATTGGACCCCCACCAGTTTGAAAAGGAGTCACTGCTGCTAAAAATAGATTAGTCCAAACTAATTTAAAACCTAAAGGAAAGGAAATATCCTCACCGATTCCTCTTGCTAATTCCTTAATTCTCATAAAATCAAAGAACCACATTACTATGGTTAAAACTAAAGTTAATAAGATATAATGTAACTTTAATCTAAAAATCTGTTGCCAAGTTTCAAAATTTGCTGTATAGTAAATAATACCTCCAATTACTAATAAACTTACAATATAAAAGAAGATCAGGCCATTTCTAATCCGATTATCCACACTATTCACTCCACTTCTCTCTATCTATTTCAACGGTAATAAATTATAAATTATAGCTCCAAATCCTAATGTAGCTAAAACTATTAAGAATAATCCCCCTATTATTGGGATAAACCAACATAGAGCTATCAAGCTCATCCCAAATATACTTAAAGTGATTTGACTATCTATTTTAATTGTAATTAATTTCGACAATTGCTTCCCAATCAAATATGCCATTCCATTTAAACCAATAAAAATACCTGCTAATAGTAAACTCAATAACAGAAGACTAAAAGCAGAACCAATTATAGTAAAAGCAGTAATAATAATTAATAAATTAAATAAAAGCAAACTAGTAACTCCAATCAAAGCAACCTTTATAAAATCATTGGTAACTGTATCAGCTATAGAATTAATCTGTTTGGGAATCAATAAATTTAATAAAATACTTAATAATAGTAATATAATAGCAACTAAATACTTAATAAACATAAAGAAGAGTAATAAAAGTAGACCTACTAATAGAATATCAAAATCTGACGTTAATAATTCTAAATTAAAGATATTTTCCGTAATTTTTGCCTCTGATGCTTGTGTAACCTTGCCACCAATTACTCCTATATTACCTAGAATTATAGCTGAAGGCTTAATTACTAAGTCTCCACCTAAAACTACTACATCATCCTTTACTGTCCCAGCAATAATCACTTCCCCACCAACAGCAATTACATTCTTTACTACCTGATCTTTTGTAATCATAACATTGCCATGTTCAATTACATTCTTAACTTCTGAATCTTCTTTAGCAAAAATAGGGGTAATACTTAATAATGAAATTGACAATATTATTATTAATATTATAATAATCTGTTTGGAACTTATATTACTTGTGATTGACATCCTTCAACTCTCCTTAATAATAATTATGAATCATCACGTTTCTTAAAACGCTGAATCACTACAATAAAACTTAAGATGCTAACTACTAAAGCACTCTGTAAATAAAGCATTAACTCCGGATATAGTTGTATTAACTTATCACTAACAAAATAAGAGCTACTGAACAGATGATATAATATAGTACCTAAAGTAAAGAGTTGTAGTTCATTAGCAATAAATGCTAATGAGATTGCACCTAAGAAAGAAATAATTAACATAGCAATAGTAATTAACTTATTATTAACAAATAAACTACTTAACCAATCCTCTAATGATAAATTATAAATAGCATTTTCCTCTTCAATTTTACATATTACTTTATCAGTAAAATCATTAGAAAGACCTATTGATTGATAATTATTTAAATTTCCTACTAAAGCACTTAATTCTTCATATTTTAATCTACATTCATAGCATCCATCTAAGTGTTTCTCTATCTTCTTTTTAGTAAATGATGGTACCTCCTGGTCTAAATAAGCTGATAACTCTCTTTGTATCTTATGACACTCCATGATTTAAGCCTCCTCACTTATTTAATTTATCTGTTTTTTTTTACTATTAGTTAGATATTTTTGCAAACGACTGCGAGCCGTGTTTAACCGAGACTTTACAGTACCTAAAGGAATCTCTAAAAAATCTGCAATCTCTTGATAAGTAAAACCCTGCATATCTCGTAAGATAATTACTTGTCTATGTTTAAAAGATAAAGTATCAAGTCCTTCCATTATTACTCTCTGTAACTCTTTCTTCTCTAAATATCTCTCCGGAGCATCCTCTTCATCAGGAACCTGTCTCCTTAAAACATTTCTCAATGGTGGTTCCTCTAAAGAAAGCAAATCCTCATCCGGCTGTTGCCTAAAATAATCACGACAGAGATTAAGAATAATCTTATATAACCATGTAAAGAAACTAGAATCTTCCTTAAAATTTTTAATATTTTTATAAACACGGATAAATGCTTCCTGAGCTATATCCTCTGCTAACTGTCGGTCACTAATCATCTGATATGCTACATTAACAGCATCTGTCTTATATTTATTAATTAAAATGCGAAACGCATCTTTGTCTCCATTCTTACATTTTTGGATTAAACCTTTCTCTCCCTTATTCATTAAGATAACCCCCGTGTAAAATGACCTTTCAGTATATTAGACGTAAAAAATAAAAAAAAGTTCATTTTTAAAGCAAATTTTTTAAATTATTTTTTAACTACTTCCTCCAACACTTAATATATCATATATAATAGAAAAATCAAAAAATCGCCTGCTAATTCAGCAGACGATCTCTATTTAAAACTACCATTTGTTTTTATTGTTGAACCTTGCTCTAATCTATCTAAATAGAAAGCAAAACTAGAAAAATATTCTTCTATACCATAATATAGAGTTCTAGCTACTAACCATTGATAATCATCTTTTTGTAATAAACGATTATCCATAGGATTTGTAATATATCCTACTTCTATTAAGAGCCCAGGTTTTTGAGCATTCCTAAGCAAGAAATAATCTCCTTCAATTGGTGCATTATCAACCGGTTCTAAACCTTTAAATTCCATCTCATTTAACTTTACTTGAAATAAATGAGCTAAATCTTTATTATCATCTTGATAAAAGACTAATGGTCCTCTTAAATATGAAGAACCAGCATTAACATGAATGCTAATAAACAGATCTACTTTCTCTTGATTGATTATCTCTACCCTTGCCCATAAGTCTCTGACGTGACGACTCCGAGACCGACTATTTAAATGATCTAATGCTGTATCTTTATCTCTAGTCATAATTACCTCAGCATTATTATCTTCTAATACCTCTCTTAGTTTTAAACTAATAGCTAAGTTAATATTTTTTTCTAATAATCCCTTGCGATTAGTCCCTCCATCTATTCCACCATGACCAGGGTCAATTACAATTACCTTCTTCTGCAAAGGATTTCTAAGTCGAATAAAGACCGGCAAATCGCTATATCTTTTCCCTAACTGAAAAAGAAATAAAAATAGAACAAAAAGTATATATATTAAGTACTTCTTCTTAATAACCAAAAACATATACTCTACTCCTCCTTAGATTCAGTACTACCTAATTTATAAGTATTGAATCTAAGAAAAAAATATACTAATTTAATACATAATCGGCCCTCTTAAAACCTTCCAACCATACTCTTCATTTATTAAGTCAATAGCAAAGACACCATTTTTTTCTAACTGATCAAACTTTTTGAATTTATGTAACTTCTTCTTTTGATGAATCTTAACTTTCTTATGACTTTTAAACTTATGCTGCTTAAACTTCTGTTTAACATTATTCTTAATTGCAAAGAATGTAATCGCTACTCGTGCTGTTCCTTCTACTTGATTTCTAATCTCTAACGAATAGCTCAAACGATATTGTCCTTGCCACTCTTTAATCTTTTTACGAATCTTTATTAATTGCTCGTTATCCTTAAACTTTTCTAAATTAATATTGTTATGAACCATCTCTGAATATGTAGAATAGATAACCGAAATATCATTCCTTAATAATCCAGTAGTCAACCGCCTCGTCGTAGCAATAGGAGAATAGTATAATTCCTTAGCTGCTTTTAATTTACTAACTAATCCTGCTAAATAATTAATTCGATCATTTACATTAGGATGACTAGAAAATAGTTCTAATAATTCCGAATCATTCACTCTTTCTTGACCCGCTTTTAATACCTTCATTAACCCAATAGTCCCCGCAGGATCATAATTACTTTCCTCTAATAAAAAAACCGAATAACGGTCAGCCTCTCTTTCTTGCTTACGACTAAATCCTTTCTGTAACAATTGCCAACTGAGGGCAGTTATAAAACCCGGACCTTCTTGATTAACTTGCCCATCCTTAGCATAGTCAATTAAAAGACTCCCTAATCTAATCCCTTGAATTAAATCAATACTATCTTGAATATCATCATTAACTCCATGTCCTAATTCATGAGCTAATACTGCTGCCAATTGATTTCGATTCTCTGTCGCTTTTAACATTCCCTCAAATAACATCACATGACCATCGCCCAAATAGACAGCATTTAGCACCTTCGTATCAACTACATGCAACTTAAAATCAATATCTGGAGCATCCTTTTCAGCTTTACTAGCTAACTTATTAAAAATTTTCTCTACTTTATTTCTGACTCTAGGTTTTAACTTGGCTTTCCCATAGCGTTCAGTATACCTCTTTAAATTCCTTTTAGCAATTTCCTTTTCCAAATCTGATACTGCATCTACTGGCATACTAATTAATAATAAAAATAGCAAAATTAATATAACAACTCTACTTTTATTGAAAATTCTCATCAATATCAATCCCTCGTTTCTACTTACTAAGAGTTACTTTAATATAATTGGTTTCTTGACTCTGTATTCTTACTTTAGTTTCCTTCTCAATATTGTTCCCAACAATTCTGACAGCATATATTCCACTTCTTAAACCATAAAAATCTGCTTCACCTTTAATAGTATAAGCAAATCTAACTCTATGTTGAAAATCTGAAGTATATAGCCCAACATAAATATCACTAATTAGATTCTGTTGCTGGTCATACACGACTACCTTCAAATTCCCTTGTCCATTACAACCAGCAAGAATTATTAATAAACTCAAAATAATAATTATTAAAAGACACTTTTTCTTCACTACTAAATTCACCCTTTACTTTTTAACAGTATAAGTTTAATACCCATTTAATACCCAGAACTCTTATATAAGTAAATTTCATAACATAATTAAATTTCGAACATAATTAACAAGAAATTTTTGGCATCAGCAATTAACTATATAAGTGCTTTATACAACTAATTCTTTATTCTTCAATCTAAATCCTGCTAAAGAATGAAAAAGAAGATGAATAAAATTTATCACCTTGAGGAAGAATAATTATAAATTGATAATGATAGGAGGTATAAAATAAATGTATGACGAAAAAATACTTCATCAAGTCGCTGACAAATGTCCTGAATATGAGGCTATCACTGCCGCCCAGGGATATGGCATTTCATTTTTAACTAATTTAGAAGCATTAGAAGATGCTCAGTGTGATCTATGTGTTTATTGGCAAAGTGGTAGCTGTGATATCTTTCAAAAACATCATAAAAAATACTAAGACCTACCTCCATTTAATGAGATAGGTCGCAAAACTTCTTTATTTATTTAATACTTCACCATCTTGATTAACAACTACTAAATCCAACTTGCTAATTTCAGCACTTCCAAATTTATCTTTATCAATTGTAATTAAATCATAAGGATAAGTAATCACCATTGTTACCATATCATCTGGACTAGGACTTACTCGCTTAACTTTGACCAATACTTTATCATCTTTCTTTGCCACTTTATCAATCTGAATACCATAACCTCCACTTGGCATTTCTCCTAAATATGCTAATATAGCCACTCTATTACTTAAATCAGTCTCTTTTAATTCTTGGTAATAAGGTTTATTCTTCTCCAAACTCCAATCATTTAATAATTCTTCTTTATTCTTAGCTGTAATCAACTTGTATTTACCATTCTGAGGGAGATCCTTTTTAAACCAATCTCCTTTTAGCTCTTGATCTGCTTTATAAATTGCTGGTGAAGAATCAATAATATTAGCTAAATTACAACCAACAACTAGTATCATAACTCCTATTAATATAAGTCCTACTTTTATTCTCATTCTATCCCTCCTTCAAGCCACATCTTATCACCCCACTTCTGTACTGTCAATAGCAAAAGCACCCTGTAAATACAGGATGCTTTTGAAAAGGTAATTATTCGCAACAGTTCACATCGGTAACACTAGCTTCTACCTCATCCATTACTTTACCACAGTTTTCGCAAACATAGTTACTGCCAGCACTAGCCATCTCCTCACCACAACATAATGGAGCTGAGAATTCAGTGCCGCAATCACTACACTTAAATGAACTCATAATCATCCTCCTTCTTTAGAATGAATTTTTAAAATTACTTATTAATATTCTTTCTTAAAAGGAAGATAATTATTCTAAAATTTGCAAGCTAAAATCCTAACGGAACAAATGTCTTTAATAACCAGACTAAAAATACTGCATAAAGTGCTATTTCTACTCCTATTAACCCTCTGCTATTAGCAAATTTAAAGCTTTTAGAGTCTTCAACATCTGTTTTCAATTCTTCCTTATAATCGATCTCATCCATAATCTCTCTTAATTCCTCTGGATGTTCATGTTCCATCTGCGTCTTAC
>Ga0208550_10064_pt1 | contig 28892 bp, 25 predicted proteins | sample Wag4S2014_12_3_FD_187356 | JGI IMG/M metagenome (GOLD analysis project Ga0208550, IMG submission 187356) | Deep subsurface shale carbon reservoir microbial communities from Ohio, USA - Utica-2 Time Series 2014_12_3 (SPAdes) (version 2) ... | reverse complement strand
ACTCTCTTATATATAAATTATCCAGATAAAAGTGAGAATATACAAAGAAGCAACTATCGTAATCGATAGTTGCTTCGCCATTAAATTATGAATCTTGCATAATTAATTGCTGACGTCAATAATTCAGCGTTAATTATGCTACAAATCCCATTATAAAATTCGCTTAATTAACCTTAATACAAACAGAATTTAATTATAGGGTCTTCTTAACTAAATTTCTTCCGGATCTAAATGACAAGCTACGAAATGACCGTTTCCTCTGTCCACAAACTCTGGTTCCTCTTGACTACAGATATCCTTAGCAAATGGACATCTCGGATGGAAACTACAACCACTTGGTGGGTTGATTGGACTTGGCACGTCTCCTTCTAAGATTATCTTCTCTCTATTTGCTGTTGGATCTGCTAGTGGTATTGCTGATAGTAGTGCTTTAGTGTAGGGATGTTGAGAGTTACTGTATAACTCTTCTTTATCGGCTAACTCTACCATCTTCCCTAGGTACATTACTGCTACCCGATCACTGATATGTTTTACTACACTTAGATCGTGAGCAATAAAGATATAAGTTAGACCTAACTCTTCTTGTAAGTCTTCCATTAGATTAATTACCTGAGCTTGAATCGATACGTCTAAGGCTGATACTGGTTCATCACAGATAATTATCTTGGGGTCTACCGCTAAGGCCCGAGCAATTCCGATTCTTTGCCGTTGTCCGCCACTGAATTCGTGGGGATATCTTCGCATCTGCTGGGCTGTTAGACCTACCTTTTCTAGTAGTTCTCTTACTTTTCTTTCTTTATCTTTACCTTTTGCTAAACCATGAATCGCCATCGCTTCTCCTATTATATCCCCGACTGTCATCCGTGGATTAAGCGATGCGTATGGATCTTGAAAGATCATCTGCATCTCTCTTCTTAGACTTCGCATCTCTCGTTTGCCTAAGTCAAATATATTCTGATTATTAAAGATGACTTCTCCTTCGGTTGCTTCTAATAATCTTAATAGTACGCGACCGGTTGTTGATTTTCCACAACCACTCTCTCCTACTAAGCCTAGCGTTTCACCTTCTTCTACTATAAAGTTTAATCCATCTACTGCTTTTACTGTGTTTACTGTTTTGGATAGGATTCCACCTTTGATTGGAAAGTGTTTCTTTAATCCTTTTACTTCTAATAATGCTTCTCCCATTATTACTCACCTCCTATGCGCCTATTTCTAGCTCTTTATGGTGCCAACAACGAACTGTATGCTTCTCTTCTGCTTCTTTTAACTTTGGCTCTTCTTGCCAACATTTATCTGTTGCGTAATCACAGCGATTACTAAATTTACAACCGACTGGGAATGAGAATGGATCTGGTACTACTCCCCGAATTGGTTGTAATCGCTCTTGTTTCCCGTCTAATTTTGGAATCGACTTTATTAAACCGATAGTATACGGATGTTTTGGTGATTGGAATAGAGTTTCAACATCGGTCTGTTCTACAACTCGCCCGGCATACATTACTGCGACTTGGTCGGCTACCTCGGCTACTACCCCTAAGTCGTGGGTAATTAACATGATTGCAGTATTAAATTCATCTCGAAGTTCTTTCATTAAATCTAAAATCTGTGCTTGAATCGTTACGTCTAAGGCTGTCGTTGGTTCGTCTGCTATTAGTAATTCGGGATTACAAGCTAAAGCCATGGCAATCATTACCCTCTGTCGCATCCCACCACTTAGTTGATGGGGGTATTCGTGAACTCTTTGCTCTGGCGAGGGAATCCCTACTTTTTCTAGCATTGTTACTGCTCTCTTTAAGGCTTCTTCTTTATTGACGTCTTGATGAAGTCTAATTGTCTCCATTATCTGATTACCTACCGTATAGACCGGATTTAGTGAAGTCATCGGTTCTTGGAAGATCATTGAGATTTCGTTACCTCTAATCTTACGCATCTCTGCCTCACTCTTATCTAATAGGTTCTCACCTTTAAAGTTCATCTCCCCACCGACAATCTTACCTGGTGGGTCTGGAATTAATCGCATAATCGAAGTCGATGTTACACTCTTTCCAGAACCAGATTCACCAACGATACCTAATGTTTCTCCCTTTTTTATCTGAAAGCTAACTCCATCTACAGCCTTAACTACTCCTTTTTCTACAAAGAAGTGGGTCTGTAGCTCGTTAACATCTAAGATTACATCTTTACTCATCATTGCACCTCACTTTAGTTATACTTTATTTATTAGTTATCTTTCATTTTAGGATCTAATGCATCGCGCAAGCCATCTCCAAATAAGTTAAAACCTAAGACTGTAATTATTATTGCTAAGCCGGGAAAAGCTACTACCCAAGGAGCAACTTGAATCGCAGTTCGTCCAGCACTTAACATCGCTCCCCATTCTGGTGTTGGTGGCTGTGCTCCTAACCCTAGGAAGCTAAGCCCAGCTGCCTCTAAAATTGCCGTAGCAATACTTAAAGTAGCCTGTACGATAATCGGTGCCATACAATTTGGTAGTAAATGTTTAAATAGAATTCTACTATCATTAGCACCTAAAGCCTTAGCAGCTTCTACATATTCTTCTTCTTTTACAGTCAGTACAGATGATTTAACTATACGCGCAAATCGCGGTAAATTTACAATTCCAATTGCTATCATTGCATTCTTTAATTGTGGTCCTAAGATACTCATAATTGCAATTGCTAATAAGATACTAGGAAAAGCTAACATTATATCAATAATCCGCATGATTAAATTGTCTAAATAACCTCCATAATACCCAGCAATTAAACCTAAAATGGCTCCAAAAACTAGAGCAATACTTACTGAAATCACACCAACTTGTAATGATATCCTTGAACCATAAATAAGTCGACTTAAAATATCTCTTCCTAATTCATCAGTACCTAACCAGTGGTTAGCCGATGGAGCCTTTAAACGAGAAATTATATCTGTCTCAGTAGGTCTGTATGGTGCAAGAAGGGGAGCTAATATAGCTACAATAATTAAAGTAACTATGATTCCTAAACCAAAGACAGCTGTTTTATTCTTTAATAATCTTTTACCGACTTCTTTCCATAAACTACTACTTTCACCTTCTTGAGCTGGAACATCTAAATCAGTTCCCTGTTTTGGAGCTTCAATATTACTACTTGTCATTACTGCACCTCCTTAATTATATTTAATTTTAGGGTCGATAAACCCATAAATAATATCTACTAATAGATTAATAAGTACAAATGTAATCGATAAGACCAAAATACAGCCTTGAACTACTGGATAGTCTCTAGCCATAATCGCATCAAATGAATACTTTCCTACTCCTGGCCAAGAAAAGATGGTCTCAGTCATTACTGCCCCACCTAATAGAATCCCAGCTTGTAAACCGATCACTGTGATAATTGGAATTAAAGCATTCTTTAAAGCATGTTTATAGACTACCACTCTCTTACTTAACCCTTTTGCATAAGCAGTACGGATATAATCATTACTCAAAACCTCTAACATACTTGATCTAGTCATCCGCGCGATAATTGCCATCGGTATTGTTCCTAATGCTATTCCTGGTAAAAATAGATGCCAGAGCACATCTTTTAAAGCTGTCCAATTTCCAGTTAGAATACTATCTAATACATAAAAGTTAGTAATCGTATCTAACTGTACACCTACACTAATTCTTGCCGAAGCCGGAAACCACCCTAACTGTAAAGCAAAAACCCAAATTAACATTAATCCTAACCAAAAGATAGGCATTGATACTCCTAATAAAGCCCCTGACATACTTATATAATCAAATAAAGAATACTGCTTAGTCGCTGAAATTATTCCTGCCGGCACTCCAATTAATACTGCAATTAACATACTAAATATCGTTAATTCAATAGTAGCAGGATAGCGATCCAACAACTCTTCTCCTACCGGATTATTAGTCATAATCGAAGTCCCTAGATCCCCTTTTACAATTCTCTTTAAAAATCTAAAATATTGTTGATATACAGGATCATCAAGTCCTAATTCTGCCCTTATCCTAGCTAAATCTGCCGCCGTTGCTCTTTCCCCTAGCATAATTCTAGCTGGATCTCCAGGAATTAAATGAACAATCATGAAAACAACTATTGAAACACCAATAATAATTGGAATTAATAATAGTAATCTCTTAATAATATAGTTTAACATTTATCTGCTACAACCTCCTCTTTCAATCCTAGCCAAATAGTACCACAAATATTAATTAATATCTAGACATGAATTAGAGTATATGTGGTATATACCACATATACTCTAATTACTTACTAATCTTTCTTACCTTTACTTTAATCTACTTAACCCAAACTTTATTTAATTTTTCTACACCTACTGGGCTTGGTACATAATCCATGACTTTATTCTTTAAACCAATTGGTGGATTTGAATGAGCAACTGGCACCCATGGCGCATCTTTATGAATAATCTCCTGTGCTTCTTTATACATCTTAGCACGCTTCTTCTGGTCAAGTGTCTTCTGAGCTTTAATTAAGATCTCATGTAAAGCATCACTCTTATAGAAAGCTATGTTACCAGCACTTCCTTTAACTGCATTATCTTTATCTAATAATACATATAAGAAGTTATCTGGATCTCCATTATCACCTGTCCATCCTAATAATGCCATATCATGTTCGCCATTCTCAGTCTTCTGAAGATAAGTACCCCAATCATAAGTCCTAATCTCTGCCTCAATGCCAACTGCTTTTAAATCAGCTTGCATTGCCTGGGCAATTAACTTTGGCTGTGGCATATATGGTCTTGGATTAGGCATCGCCCATAACGTAGTCTTAAATCCATCTGGATAACCAGCTTCAGCTAATAATTTTTTAGCCTTTTCTGGATTATATTCATAAGGATCGATACCCTCATTATATCCCCATAAAGAAGGTGGCAATGGGTTTTTAGCTGGCTTAGCTAATCCAGCATACAAACCTTCAATAATCTCTTTCTTATTAATAGCATGATTAACAGCCTTCCTCACTAACGGATTATTAAATGGTTCTTTCATGAAGTTCATAGCTAAGTAACCAACATTCATACTTGGTCTTAGTGATAACTTCAGTTTATCTGAGTTCTTAAGTTGAGGAACACTATTTGGATTAACACCATCCATAATATCGATACTTCCTGACTGTAACTCCATAAATCTAGCTGTATTGTCCGGAATAGCTCTAAAGACTATCTTATCTAAATAAGGTCGCCCTTCCCAATAATCCTTATTTGCTTCTAAAACAATTCGGTCACCTTTAACCCACTTTACAAACTTAAATGCTCCTGTTCCAACCGGATGCTTAAAGTAATTTTCACCATATTTCTTAATAGCTGTTGGACTTGAAATAGCGAATGGTGCCATAGCTAAATTAGCTAAGAACGGTGCTGATTTCTCTTTAAGTGTAAATTGAACCGTATACTCATCAGTAGCTTTTACTGACTTAACTACACCCGGAAAACCTCCAAACATATATCCCCAATAAACAAATTCACCATCATGATATTTGTGGTCTTTATTCATCCAGCGTTTAAAATTAAATACTACTGCATCAGCATTAAAAGGAGTTCCATCATGGAATTTAACTCCTTTTCTTAAATTGAAAGTCCAAACTAATCCATTATCAGATGTCTTCCAAGACTTAGCTAATGCTGGTTCAACCCCTGTCTTGCCAGGCTTATACTCTACTAAACCATCAAATATCTGCTTTGTAACTTTCATTGACTCTCCATCAGTTACATCAGAAGGATCTAATTTAACTGAATCACCACCACGACCATAGACTAATGTTCCTCCTGTTTTTGGCTCTACATTTTCTCCAGTCTGCTCTGCTTTCTTTTCAGGTGCAGGTTCTGAAGTCTGTTGTGGTTGTCCACAACCTACTAGAGTTAATCCGATTACAGCAATAATTAAAGCTAATACAATACTCTTCTTAAACATTAATTCTACCTCCTCAAATTCTTTTCTACTCAAAGTCTTTCTTTTCTGAAAATTAATCAAACAATTGATAAATTATGTATTTACTTAATTACATAATTATCATTTTACTTTATGCCCGTCACCCACCTCCTTATTGAATTACACAATTAACCATTAATGTTAATAAATAAGTAACTTATATATGTCACCTTATTTAACATAAAAAACTCTTCTCTAAACTTAAATAGTCTAGAGAAGAGTTGTCCCTCAAAAATTAAGAATCTTCACTTTATAATAAATCATTAATTACTCTCTCTTCTAAACTACTCTATTTTCTAGATATTACAATATGTTTGATTAAATAATATTCACTACTAGCTATAATACTGACTACTCAAAGATAATTATATTATATCATATAATATTTGTCAACTTAAAATTAATTTGCTTTCTTAATTTGAAATGAAGTATCTTTACCACTCAAGCTAATCTGACAATTGTCATTGCGAAGATAGACAATATCTAACCCTTGGACTTCACCCTTAACTATAATCTTACAACTAACTTTAAATATTGAAGCTCCTAGCTGTATTTGTAAGGACTCTGCCAAATCATAATTTGCTTCTTCGATTTCCAATATGGGATTAGTAAAGTTGATATTAGAAGATTTAGCATTTAAAAGATTATCTAGCTCATGCTTACTATCTACTTTATCTTCTTTTGGTAATAAAAGAGTAGTATTAATCAATATTGGTTCATTTTGGTCATAAATTATCGAAGTTCTCTCTTGAAAATTATTATCCTTTACTAACTGTTGATAACTTTGATAATCATTCAAAATCACTCTGTCTAATTTTTCAGTTGATAAAACTTCTAAATCTAAAATATTAATAATGTCTATTAAAAACTGATTAGACGACAAATTAGACAACTTCTCCATTTTACGAGCATATTTCTTTCTCAACTTAGTTAATGATAACTTTGCTTCTGATAATACCGTCCTAACATAGTGAGGGGTTGTCTCTACCTTCTCAGCTAACTCTTCTACTTTTAAAAAAGGATCACTCTTCGCCCAATATACTACCTTCTCCTTCTTATTTAAACTTGCCATCTTCTCTTCTTCTCTTAAGCTTTTCATCATGCTCCCCTCCCAAATTCTTAATTAATAATAAAAAACCCTAAACTAAGTACAGTTTAGAGTAAAAATAGGTATAATAATCCCTTATTAAGAATGCACCTCTCCTACCATATACCTACTAAACTACTCAGTCTCATTCTAATTAGTCATTCTTTAATTTTTATTATCAACTTCTCTACTCACTACTCGTGCATTATAATTATACTACTTTGTTAATAATTATAATATAACTTATGTCAGCTTGTCAAGTTAGATTATTAATTACAACTTCTCTATTAATTGTAAAACTAAAAATTATTTTAAGCTATTTATAAAGGAAGCAATTACTGATATCAGCAATTGCTTCCTTTAAATTTATTATATCAATTTACAATTCTACAACTTAAATCTACTTATCTAACCAAACATCATCCAACGGTAATGGTCCCAAAGCTGTCATTGTATAACCTTTTACAAATGGCTTTTGAAGGCCTACTCTAGTGTAATAATAAACAGGAATCCATGGTGCATCACCCATTACCATCTGTTCTACCTTAGCATAAAGCTCTTTACGTTCTTTACCTGCCTTCATCTTTCGTCCTTTATCTAATAACTCATCAACCTCTGGATTTTGATAGAAAGCTCCGTTTCCACCAGGCCCAGCGTTCTTAGAGTGAAATAATACATATAAGAAATTATCTGGATCAGGATAATCAGCGATCCATGCTAATCTAAAGATCTGAGTTTCACCATTATCTACTCGTTTAATATAACTACCCCATTCTAAATTAGATAGCTTTACATCTACTCCTACTTCTTTTAAGTTAGCTTGTACTGCCTCAGCAATAGCTTGATGAGATTTGCTTGTATTATAAATTAATTCATATTCACCTGGAAGTCCATTTGGATACCCAGCTTCAGCTAATAATTGCTTAGCCTTTTCTGGATTATATGGGTACCCTTCTAAGTCTTTATTACGTCCTGGCATCCCTGGCGGCAAGATACCCTTAGCTGGTTTTACTGTGCCATTCTTTAATACTTTAGCAATCGCTTTCTTATTTACAGCATAATTGAGCGCTTTTCTAACTTTTACATTATCAAAAGGTTTTTTAGTAGTATTAAATCCAAAGTAATAAGTTCCTAATAAAGGAGTCTTATTTACTTCATCAGCAAACTCTTCACTATTTAATACTCTCGGCATCTGTCCCATCGGAATATCTCCATCAACCATAGCATAAATGTTACCTTGTTCGTATTCAGCAAAAGCTGGCGACGCTTCAGTAATTACCCGATAAACGATTTTATCTAAATATGGTCGGCCATCAAAATAATCTTCATTAGCTTCTAATACTACTTTATTATCATGCTGCCATTCTATGAATTCAAAGGGTCCAGTCCCTACTGGATGATTTACATAATCAGCACCATACTTTTCAATAGCTTTCTCAGAAACCACCGATGCATTAACCATACCTAATACAGTTAAAAATGGTGTGAAAGGTTCATCTAACGTTATCTGTAATGTATAATCATCAATAGCCTTTAAGCCTGATACTTTATCTGCCTTACCATCTTGAAATTCTTCTACTCCTTCAATACTAGTAAATAACCATTCTCTTTCTGACTTAGTCTCAGGATTAACCATTCTTGTAAAGGAATAAACAAAATCTTTAGCAGTAACTGGGTCTCCATTATGGAAATTAACTCCCTTTTTTAAGTTAAATTTCCAAACTAAACCATCTTTAGAAACATCCCACGATTTAGCGATATCTGGTACTACATTTAAATTCTTATCAAACTTAACTAAACCATTATAAATATTCATTGCAACCTTATGAGAAGTTGTATCCGTAATATGTGCTGGATCTAAGCTTGGTGGATCTGAAGCTACTCTCCCTTGAAAGACTCCACCATACTTATCCTTTTCTGCTACTTTAGTTTCTTGCTTAGCTTCTTTTGGAGACTGAGATTTCTGGTTTGCCTGCTGTCCTGATTGTCCACAACCAACTAATGCTAAAACCATTAAACCTAAAATCAAGAACAATGCTATACTTTTTCTATTAGACATTCTCCACTATTCCCTCCTAATTGATTGTTTAATTAATTTTCGTTATTAGTTCATCTACCTCTACATTAACTATTAAATTCTCTCTGTATCCTACTCACTCCTTCCTAAAACAAGCAGTAATTCGTCATTAAATAACAAAATTAACCATAGATAACATACGTTTGTCATCTATGGTTCTAAAACATATAGAATATATATAATTATAGCACGAAAAATGTCGAAAGTCAAAAACTACAAAAAAACTAATTGTTTTGTATTACATTTTTAGGCTAATTTTTTCAATGCGTTTTTTACGATTATATTGTTCAATCCTATAACAACCCCAAAATCTTAAATTACTTCTTTTAATTAAACTATTAATTCTACCTAAATCCTTTATATTAAACTTAACTCCACTTCCACAATTAGCAGTTATCTCCTTAGGAATTGGAATCATCATTACTTCTACTCCTGCATTTTTTAAAATTTTTTCAGCCTTTAAAGCATGATGAGTCGAATAAAAGGTTATTAAACCGTACTCTCTTACATTCACATTTCGTCTACTCCTTAATTTTGATTTTTGAGGTGTTATCCGTAATTCTTCCAACAGCTACTGCTTTAACGCCTCTTTCATCCAATTTATTAATTAATTCTTCTATTTTATTTTCGACAACTGAAATCAAAAGGCCACCAGAAGTCTGTGGATCAAAGAGAATATCTCTTTTAGCTTCATTAATGTTAGCAGCAAAATCTATATCTTCACTAATATATTCTTGATTTCGATAGGCGCCTCCAGGCACTAAGCCCATCTCTGCCCACTCAATCACCTTAGGCAAAAGTGGAATTTGACCAAATTCAATCTCTGCTCCTACTTTACTTGCCGATACCATCTCCCAAAGATGACCTAAAAAACCAAAACCAGTTACATCAGTACAAGCATTAACTCCCACTTGCTTCATAACCTCCGCTGCCTCTTTATTTAATGTAATCATCGCCTCAATAGCTGGATTATCCTCTTCCTCAGCAATCATGCCACCCTTCATTGCTGTAATAGTAACACCTATTCCTATTGGTTTAGTTAAGACTAACCTATCTCCTGGTTTAGCGCCAGCATTAGTTATCAATTGATCAGGAGCAATTAATCCACTCACTGATAAACCATACTTAGGTTCATCATCTTCAATAGTATGCCCCCCTGCTAAAATAGCGCCTGCTTCTTTAACCTTAGCTGCTCCTCCCTGTAATATCTGTTCTAAAACCTCTATTTCTAAACATGATGGAAAGCCAACAATATTCATGGCACTTAAAACTTCTCCACCCATAGCATAGATATCACTTAAGGAATTAGTAGCTGCTATCTTACCAAAAAGATATGGATCGTCTACTACTGGTGTAAAGAAATCGAGTGACTGAATTAAAGCCTGTTCTTCATTCAGTTTTATCACTGATGCATCATCAGAGGTACCTAGCCCAACTAATTCTCGTTCATCAGTTAACTCGGGGATTGATCGCAAAACTTGCGATAAGGTCTCAGGACCTAATTTTGCTGCTCAACCACCACTTTTAGCTAACTCAGTTAATCGTTTTTTATCCACTTATATCAACACCTCATATATTGTATTATATTCATCAACTATTAATTGGTTAGTTTTTCACTCATTATACCGTAACTACTGGATTAGAATTCAACCTTTCAACAATAGTATACATATTAGTTACTTCTCCTACTTTTAATTTATCTTCTAAATTATAATATTCTAAACAGGTACCACAAGAAAGAATCTCTACTCCTGCTTCTTCTAAAATTTTTAAATTCTGCTTAATCTCTTTATTTAAAGTAGGTAGTTTAACTCCTTCATTAATAAATATGATTGATTTTGGTAGTGGAGCGGTTTCTGTTAAAGTATATATGAATCCTTTAATCAATAATTCTCCTAATTCTTCTTCTCCATTCCCTAAAACATCAGATCGAATAAAGTAAACCTTATTTTGATCTTCTCCACCTTCTAATTCAGCCGAAGTTAATGAAGAAGCAACCTCTTCTTCAATTTGAGACAAGGTAATTTGAAAGTCATCATCTAATTCTAAAATTTCTGTACTACAATTTAATTTTTGACCCAACTTCTCTAAATTCTTACAAGCAGTTTCATTATCAACTAAGGCAACTACTAAATTCTCTTCCTCTAAAGCTTTTTTAGTCTTAATTACTGGTTCAGGACAATTTAAACCTCTAGCATCAATTTTAATCATTTACTTCCCTCCAAAGTTAATGCTATCTATAATAATGAAACTATAGATAAAACCTTTTTCTAAATATAATATTCATGATTTATAAATGTAAAACCCTTTATAATTAATTTTCTACTACTTTAATATTAATTATATATAAGTTTAGATTATGAGTCAAATAAAAATATTTTAATATGCAATTATAAAAGAAACAACTATCAATTGATAGTTGTTTCACTATTAGATAAAATAAAATTAACACATATCAATTTCTACTTTTAACTAAATTTCTTCCGGATCTAAATGACAAGCTACGAAATGACCGTTTCCTCTGTCCACAAACTCTGGTTCCTCTTTATTACAGATATCCTTAGCAAATGGACATCTCGGATGGAAACTACAACCACTTGGTGGGTTGATTGGACTTGGCACGTCTCCTTCTAAGATTATCTTCTCTCTATTTGCTGTTGGATCTGCTAGTGGTATTGCTGATAGTAGTGCTTTAGTGTAGGGATGTTGAGAGTTACTGTATAACTCTTCTTTATCGGCTAACTCTACCATCTTCCCTAGGTACATTACTGCTACCCGATCACTGATATGTTTTACTACACTTAGATCGTGAGCAATAAAGATATAAGTTAGACCTAACTCTTCTTGTAAGTCTTCCATTAGATTAATTACCTGAGCTTGAATCGATACGTCTAAGGCTGATACTGGTTCATCACAGATAATTATCTTGGGGTCTACCGCTAAGGCCCGAGCAATTCCGATTCTTTGCCGTTGTCCGCCACTGAATTCGTGGGGATATCTTCGCATCTGCTGGGCTGTTAGACCTACCTTTTCTAGTAGTTCTCTTACTTTTCTTTCTTTATCTTTACCTTTTGCTAAACCATGAATCGCCATCGCTTCTCCTATTATATCCCCGACTGTCATCCGTGGATTAAGCGATGCGTATGGATCTTGAAAGATCATCTGCATCTCTCTTCTTAGACTTCGCATCTCTCGTTTGCCTAAGTCAAATATATTCTGATTATTAAAGATGACTTCTCCTTCGGTTGCTTCTAATAATCTTAATAGTACGCGACCGGTTGTTGATTTTCCACAACCACTCTCTCCTACTAAGCCTAGCGTTTCACCTTCTTCTACTATAAAGTTTAATCCATCTACTGCTTTTACTGTGTTTACTGTTTTGGATAGGATTCCACCTTTGATTGGAAAGTGTTTCTTTAATCCTTTTACTTCTAATAATGCTTCTCCCATTATTACTCACCTCCTATGCGCCTATTTCTAGCTCTTTATGGTGCCAACAACGAACTGTATGCTTCTCTTCTGCTTCTTTTAACTTTGGCTCTTCTTGCCAACATTTATCTGTTGCGTAATCACAGCGATTACTAAATTTACAACCGACTGGGAATGAGAATGGATCTGGTACTACTCCCCGAATTGGTTGTAATCGCTCTTGTTTCCCGTCTAATTTTGGAATCGACTTTATTAAACCGATAGTATACGGATGTTTTGGTGATTGGAATAGAGTTTCAACATCGGTCTGTTCTACAACTCGCCCGGCATACATTACTGCGACTTGGTCGGCTACCTCGGCTACTACCCCTAAGTCGTGGGTAATTAACATGATTGCAGTATTAAATTCATCTCGAAGTTCTTTCATTAAATCTAAAATCTGTGCTTGAATCGTTACGTCTAAGGCTGTCGTTGGTTCGTCTGCTATTAGTAATTCGGGATTACAAGCTAAAGCCATGGCAATCATTACCCTCTGTCGCATCCCACCACTTAGTTGATGGGGGTATTCGTGAACTCTTTGCTCTGGCGAGGGAATCCCTACTTTTTCTAGCATTGTTACTGCTCTCTTTAAGGCTTCTTCTTTATTGACGTCTTGATGAAGTCTAATTGTCTCCATTATCTGATTACCTACCGTATAGACCGGATTTAGTGAAGTCATCGGTTCTTGGAAGATCATTGAGATTTCGTTACCTCTAATCTTACGCATCTCTGCCTCACTCTTATCTAATAGGTTCTCACCTTTAAAGTTCATCTCCCCACCGACAATCTTACCTGGTGGGTCTGGAATTAATCGCATAATCGAAGTCGATGTTACACTCTTTCCAGAACCAGATTCACCAACGATACCTAATGTTTCTCCCTTTTTTATCTGAAAGCTAACTCCATCTACAGCCTTAACTACTCCTTTTTCTACAAAGAAGTGGGTCTGTAGCTCGTTAACATCTAAGATTACATCTTTACTCATCATTGCACCTCACTTTAGTTATACTTTAGTTATTAATTATCTTTCATATTTGGGTCTAGTACATCACGCAGTCCGTCTCCGAATAAGTTTAAACCTAAGACTGTAATCATAATTGCTAAACCTGGATAGATCATCATACCTGGATTACTTCTAATAAATGATCGTCCGCCACTTAACATTAATCCCCAACTTGGTGTTGGTGGTTGTGCTCCTAACCCTAAGAAACTCAATCCTGCTTCTGAAAGAATAGCACTAGCTACACCTAACGTAACTGTTACTATAATCGGTGCCATACAGTTAGGAATCAAGTGCTTAAAAATAATTCTAACATCATTAGCACCTAAAGATTTAACAGCCTCCACATATTCTTCTTCCCTAATAGACATTACTTGCCCTCTAACAATCCTTGCTAGTCCAGGCCAACTTACTATTGCTAAAGCTAAAAAGACATTATTAATTCCTGGGCCTAAAGTTGCCATAATTGCTATTGCAAATAATAAAAATGGAAATGCTAAGAAGACATTAATTAAATATGAAATTATTTCATCAACCCAACCACCATAATAACCAGCTAATGCACCTAAAGTTATGCCGATAACTAGAGCGATACTCTGAGTAATAAGACCTACACGTAAAGAGATTCTAGCTCCATAGATAATTCTACTAAAAATTCCTCTACCTAATCTATCAGTTCCTAATGGAAATTCATCACTAGGCGGCTGTAAGGAGTTCATTAGATCAACCTTTAATGGGTCATGGGGTGCAATATAAGGAGCAAAGATAGCAATTATAACTAATAAACCTATTACTCCTAAACCTACCATTGCCATTTTATTCTTTTTTAATCTTCGCCAGGCATCACGCCATGGACTGTATATCTCTAATTCTTGATTCTGCTTGTCCATCTGCTTACCTCCTATTTACTTTATTAATCATATCTAATACGTGGATCTAAGAGACCATAACCTAAGTCCACTAATAAGTTCACTATAATAAATACCGCTGCCAAAAAGAGGACTGTTCCTTGAATCAATGGAAAGTCACGAGCACGAACTGCATCAACTGCTAGCCTTCCAATCCCTGGCCAAGAAAAAGTAGTTTCTGTCAATACAGTCCCCCCTAATAGATAACCTAATTGAGTTCCAATTACTGTAATAACAGGAATCATAGCATTTCTTAAGGCATGCTTAATCACTACTATCTTTTCTGATAGGCCTTTTGACCTAGCAGTTCGAATATAGTCTTTATTAATAACTTCTAACATACTAGAACGAGTCATTCGAGCAATCTTAGCAGCCTGTCTAGAACCTAAAGTAATGGCTGGTAAAATTAAATACTCAATCTGTCCATTGCCATATCCACCAACAGGTAGAATATTTAGTTTAATTGCAAAGACAACTATTAACATTAATCCTAACCAAAACACCGGCATAGAGACTCCTAATAATGCTCCGACCATAGAAATATAATCCCAGATAGAATAGGGCATAATTGCAGAAATTATTCCAGCTGTTACTCCAATAAGTATAGCTGCTATCATTGCACTAACAGCTAGTTTAGCCGTAGCAGGTAACCTCTCTAAAATCATATCACTTACTTCTCGTCTGGATTTATAAGAACGCCCTAAATCTCCTTTAGCTAATCTTCCTAATAATCTAAAATACTGTACGTACAATGGTTTATCTAACCCTAATTCCTTGCGTATCATCTTAATTGTGTCTTCATTAGCTGTCTGTCCCATCATAATTCGTACCGGATCTCCCGGCACAAAGACAAAGTTTAATAAAAAAGTAATTGTTATAATACCGATTAAAATCGGAACTGCCATTAATAACTTTCTTGCCGCATATGTGAGCATATTTACCACCTTTCTATATAAAAGTTCTCCAATAATCACAATACTACTTTTTAGTTAAATAATATTTTATAAATTTAAGTCATCAATTTAAATCTAACCTCACTTACATAAGTCATTTTATAATTCTAAGCCACCTCCTTAAAAACTATCAAACCACAAACTTCGACATTAACTTCTAACTTAATTCTAATAAGCATACTTTAACATATATATTATATATCCTTTGTCGTTTTGTGTCAAATAAAAAAGATTTATCAATTATTGAGATTGATAAATCTTTTGATAACGCCTATATGTTTTTACAGTCTTCTGCACGTAATCTCTAGTTTCTGGAAAGGGAATCTGTTCAGAGTCTTTGTGTTTGCCAGTCCATTTTTTCAATTCAATCCAGCGATTAACATTGCCTTGTCCTCCGTTATAAGCAGCAATAACTAAAGTTAAGTCATCATCAAAAATTCTCTTTAAATGTGCTAAATACCAGCTACCAAATTTAATATTGAGTTCAGGCTTATACAGTTTTTCAGTAGTAAAGTCATCAATATCTATTTCCTTAGCTATCCACTTTCCGGTCGCCGGCATAATTTGCATCAATCCGATAGCTCCACGCTGAGAAGTAGCCTCTTTATCAAATTTACTCTCTACTCTAATTATTGATGCTATTAAATATGGATCTAAATCATATTTTTCTGCATATCTAAAGATAATTTCTTTATAATGTAGAGGATAAATAATTTTTAAAATTTGATTATAATTAACAATAACTAAGCTAATGATAATCAAACAAATAACAACTATCATTAGCTTCTTTATAGTCTTAAACTTTATAAACAAGCCTAACACTCCTTAGTCTAATTCTTCACCAAGATAAGCCAATACCATTTTAGCCGTTGCTAGATTTGTGGCTAAAGGAACATTATGTACATCACATACACGTAATAACGCACTAACATCAGGTTCATGCGGTTGAGCAGTCAATGGGTCACGTAAAAATAAAACAGCATCTAAACTATCCATAGAAACCTCTGCTCCAATCTGCTGATCGCCTCCTAATGGTCCGGAAGCCATCCTCGTCACTTGTAAATCAGTATTCTCATTTAACAATTTTCCCGTAGTTCCAGTAGCAATTAAATTGAAGTTTTTTAAAAATTTCTGGTTTCTTTTAGCAAATCTAATTAAATCATCCTTTTTTTCATCGTGAGCAATTAAAGCTAGTTTCTTCTTTGTCATCTATATCCCTCCAAATAGATAGTACTTTATCTTTTAGTTCATCTTTACTTCCTTCATTAATTATTAATCTATCAGCATACTCTTTCTTCTTATCTAAGGAAAGTTGTGCTTCAATTTTAGCTATAGCATCTTCATAATCGATTTGATCCCTTTCCATCAACCTTTGGATCTGTGTCTTACGACTTACATAGACTACCCATATCTCATCAAATATATCAACCATATTACTCTCGATTAATAATGGAACATCAACTACTATTACTTCTTCTCCCTCTTCTCTTAACTTCTTAACTCTAGCTTCTATTTCAGAAATCACATATGGATGGGTTATCTGATTTAATTTTTCTCTTGCAGCCTGATTATTAAAGATAATATCACCTAATTTTTGGCGATTCAAATTTTGATTAGGTAATAATATCTCTTTACCAAAATAGTCAACTATCTTCTGCCAAGCAGCTTTACCTGGTTCTACTATTTCCTTTGCAATCAAATCAGCATCAATAACAGACACTCCTAAACTCTTAAGTATATTACTAACAGTACTCTTCCCACTAGCTATTCCTCCAGTTAGTCCAATTAACAACTTTAAATACTCCTTTTCTAGTTTATTTAAAATAATTTAAAGATACCTAATATAATCAACACTATGCCGGGTAAGAGAATAGTCTTATTATTCATTCTTTCTAAATCAAGCCTCTTTCCTAAATATAACCCTGCGGATAAACAAATAAATGTAACTACCCCAACAGTAATCGACGTCAAAAATGGGTCGTAACTTGCCATAGCTGCTCCAAAACCAACCCCTAGCGCATCTAAAGCTAATGCTAAACCCAAAAATACTGCTTCAATCATACTAATTTCTCCAGAATAATCAAAATCAGCTCTTATCGGTTCATTTAAAATTTTAATTACTATCTCTAAAGATTTAATTCTAAATTTGAATATAGGTTCATCTTCAATTACATGATCAGAAAATACAATCTCTGAACCTAGCGCTTGATCTACTAAAATTTTTTTTATAGACTGATATAGAATCCAGAAACCGATTACAATTAAAATTAACCCTCCTACTATTTCAGCCAATTCAGTCGATAAAAATTTAGCCGCTAATCCTCCTAGCACCATAGAAGTTGAAACAGAAATAGTGGAAGCGACCCCAATGATTAATAGTGAAGATATAGGAATCTTAATCTTTCGCAAACCATAAGTAACTCCTGTCATCATGCTATCTAAACTGGTAGCAAAAGCTAAAACTAAAATTGAGAATATTTCCAAATTCCTTTCCTCCCTCCATAACAAGTACACTAATTAATATATGGAGGAAGTTTGACTTTCGTGCCTGTCCCAAAAACTATTCTTGACATCGAGGGCAGAAATAAGAACTCCGCCCTCCAACCTTAATACGTTCTATCTCTTTTCCACAATTATAACATACTTCATCTTCTCTGTCATATACTTGCAGATAATTCTGATGTTCTCCTGCCTTACCACTGCTATCAACATAGTCCCATTTAGTAGTACCGCGATGTTTGATCCCGTCTCTTAAAACCTTACGAATAGCTTGATATAGTCTCTTTAACTCTTCTTCGTTTAAAGTATCAGCCTTTCGTTCTGGATAAATCCCAGATAGATGCAGGCTTTCATCTACATATATATTCCCCAATCCAGCCAAGAACTTTTGATTAAGCAATAGTGGTTTGATCATTCCCCGTCTATTTTTAAATGAAGCTTTAAACCTATCAAAAGTAAAACCTTCATCTAGTGGTTCCGGTCCTAATTCCATCAAACTTCCAGCATCATCTAGGTCCGTAACAAAGTACATACGACCAAACTTACGCGGATTAACGAATCGTAATTGATGCTTATTTTGAAACTGGATAACTATATAAGTATGTTTAGTCATCTCTGTCTCATCGTTAGTATAAAGTAACTGTCCAGTCATCCGCAAGTGAGTCACTAAATACTCACCGCTAGCTAAATGAATAATTATGTATTTGCCTCTCCTAGTTATATCCTCAATCCGATTACCACTTAATCCAGACTTAAAATCGACTATATCAGGCGTAGCAACTATCTTGTCCTCTTTGACTTCTACATCTATAATTTCTAATCCTTTTATTTTAGGCTTTAAAGAGTCAACTACTGTTTGAACTTCTGGTAGTTCTGGCATATTCAACCCCCTCTAATCTACTACCAATTATTATATCACATTAAAAAATCAAATATCAAAAAAGAAGAACTTTTAATACCTTAATTTATATTTCATTAGAATTGATATAGCCTGATTCAATGTGCCGAACACCTTTAGGGTCGATATGAACCAAAACTTCCTGGATACCATCACAATACTCTTGAATCTTTCTCCTAACCTCAACAGCAACTTCGTGCCCTTCAACTACTGTTAACTCATTATTGACAACTACTCTAATATCCACAAAGTAGTTCGGCCCGTGGGTTCTAATCTTTAAATTCCTAAGCTTTATTACTTGGTCTATTGTCTCTACTACATCTATAATTTCCTTAAATTTCTCTTCATCAGGAGCAGCATCCATTAACTCATTCGCCGCATCTTTAAAGACTTCAACTCCCATCTTTAGTATGAATAAAGCGACTATTAAACCAGCTATAGGGTCTAAAATTGGATATCCCAATCTTGCTCCCCCGGCTCCAATTAAGGCAGCAATAGAAGAAAAAGCATCCGTTCGATGATGAATAGCATCTGCAATTAAAGCCCTATTATTAACCTTCTTTCCTGCTCGATATGTATAGTGATACATTAATTCTTTAACTAAAATTGAAGCTAGCGCAGTCCATAAAACCAACTTGCTAGGCACTGAAATATCACCTACTAAAATAGCATGGATAGTCTCCTTTAGGATTATCAATCCACCTATAACCAATAAGATGCCTAATACCTTCGTAGCGATTGGCTCAGCTTTACCATGACCATAAGGATGTTCATCATCCGGTGGTTCCTTAGAAATTCTATTCCCAACCATAACAGTTATAGTAGAGACAGCATCCGAAGCTGAATGTAAACCGTCAGCCACTAAAGCATGACTACGAAAGACCGTTCCAACAAACATCTTAATAACTGCAAATATTAAGTTAGCTATTAGAGTAATTATACTCACCTTTTGACTGACTGCATATCTAGAAACTTCACTCATCCTCACCCCTCCCCTCTGTATTATGTTTAAAATAAATATAACCTGTAGAACCTAATTAAAATGGTCCCACAGGTTATTAAACCCGCTGCTATAATAAGCCCAGCACCATTAACCTCCCCAAATAAAAGCTTGAGTTCGTTAATCGCCTGACCGAAGATCATATCCACTTCACAATTTATTATATTATATTTATAATTAATTGTGAAGAAAAAGAGCTAATTTATGTTTATTTACCACTTATCGCTAATTTTTGTACTCTAAATGTTGGCGCAGCATAAGACCCTATCATCGGATTAAACTTCAAATCATCACCAATTAAGTCAATATCCTGTAGGAAGTCAATTAAGTTCCCAGCAATTGTAATCTCACGTACTGGTTTTGTTAGTTCTCCGTTCTCAATCCATCTTCCTGTAGCTCCAACTGAAAAATCTCCTGAAATTGGATTGGCTCCACCGGTTACTAATCCTGAAACTTTCATTACATAGAATCCATTATCTACAGATGATAATATCTCATCCGTAGATTTATCACCAGCATCTAAATAAAAGTTACTTGGTGAAACCCCAGGCACTCCTTGATAGGAACCACGACTAGCATTGCCGGTTGAATTAGTCCCTTCTTTATTGGCAGTATAAGTATCATATAAGAAAGTCTTTAACTCGCCATCTTTAATCACTTCTGTTTTGCTAGAAGGTACCCCTTCACCATCAAAAGGTGCCGTAGCTAAACCATTAGTTAAAAGACCATTATCTAAAATATTTACCTCCTTAGAAGCTACTTGCTCTCCTAACCTTTGCGCAAAGACTGACCGCCCTTTCTGTACCGACTCAGCTGTTAAAGCTTGCGATAGAACATACATAAACATCGTTCCTACTTCTGGTGGAAAGACTACCGGTGCTTCTTGTGAGCTAACAGGTTTCCCACCTAATAAATCTACTGCATTCTTAGCTGCTTCTATCCCTGTCTCCTTAGGAGTTAGTTCAGCTAAGCTATCACCATAAGTAATCGCCATTCCGGTCTCTGCCTCTTCATCCTCCCTGGCAATAACATATAAATAGGCATAACATTGATTCTGACGATAACTCTCATCAAATCCTTTCGAATTGATAATCCGAATCTCAACTTCACTATCTCCATATCCAACAGTATCTACCGCTGCTATACGTTCGTCATAGTCTAAGGCGGCTGACTCTAATTCTAAAGCAAGTTCAATCTTATCTTCCATTTCAGCATCAGCTAGTTCTTCGTTATAAAGCTCTAAAGCTTTAATTTCATCACTTACCTCAGGTAAAGTACGATATTCATCTACACTTGCAACCTCAGCATTAGCAATTGCTTCTTTTAAAGTCTTTTCTACCTCGCCATCAGCGAAGTTCGAAGTATAGGCAAAGCCCATCTGCTGATTAATAAAGACTCTAATCCCTAATCCTTTCGCATGGGCCGACTTTAAAGACTCTACTTCACCTTCATAAACTTTTAGATTATTGACCGTAGATTCTTCATAGAATAATTCGATATCGTCTACGCCTAACTCTTGACCTTGAGTTATTATCTCTTCTAAGTTTAGTGTTTCAGTCATCTCTACTCACCTTCCCTTTCTGTGCCACCAACAGTTACTTCTTCAATCAATAAAGTAGGCTGCCCTACCGCCGCTGGAACACTCTGACCTTCTTTTCCGCACATTCCCGGCGCATGTTTAAGATCATTACCAACCATAGTAATTCTATGTAAACTCTTAGGCCCATTCCCTACTAAAGTAGCACCTCGTACTGGCTCAGTAATTTTACCATTCTCAATCAAATATCCTTCGGCAACAGTAAAAGTATAATCTCCTGTCGCTGGCTCTACTTGACCTCCACTTAAACTCTTAGCATAGAGACCTTTATCTACGCTACCTATTATCTCATCTGGCGTAGATTCACCTGGTGCAATAAAGGTATTAGTCATCCTCGGAATCGGTGGGTTTCGATAAGACTGTCTTCTTCCGTTACCAGTAGATTCTCTACCTTCTTTCTTAGCTGTTTTGAAATCATACATATAATCGGTTAATTTCCCATCTTGAATTAAAACGGTCTCTTGGGCTGGATGGCCTTCATCATCAATAACAAAGGCCCCCCACTCATTAACAATCGTCGCATCATCAATGGCTGTTACTTTTTCGTTAGCAACCTTCTCGCCTATCCGGTTAGCATATACCGAAGAACCTTTTTGAATAGCATCTGCTTCTAAGCCATGACCACAAGCTTCGTGGAATAGGACTCCACCAAAACCATGATTGACCACTACTGGCATTCTAGCTGATGGCGCTGGCCTAGCTTCTAACATAGTAATTGCCTTTTCGGCTGCTTTCTTACCTATCTCTTCTGGTGGATATTCTTCAAACAGTTCAAAGCCTATATGTTTCCCAGGAGTCTCCCGCCCAGTCTGGATTATTTGACCATCCGCAGCTACAGCATTGGCCATTAAACGAGTCCTCACTCTTTCATCTTCAACAAATAGACCTTGAGAATTAGCAATTAAGACTTCCTGAGTATAATCTACATAATTGACCATCACCTGCTGTATCCTTTCATCAATACCTCTAGCAGATTGGTCTACAGTCTCTAAAACTTCTTTCTTCTTTAATTTCTCTATAGTCTCGGGACGAATCTGAATCTGATGTGGTGAATCATACTTACTTTTTTTTAAATTATTAATCACTACATTATCATGGTATTTACTAGCTGCCCCGGCTACTTTTGCGGTTTCTAATAAGGCTTCTAAGGCAAGATCATCGGTATAAGCATAAGAGACTTGATCCCCATTGATAACACGAATTCCAACTCCTAAATTATACCCTGTCTTTACCGTTTCTACCTTGCTACTTTCCATACTAAGCTGATTACTAACCTTTCGTTCAAAGAATAATTCTGCAAATTGACCACCTTTATTTAAGGCTGTTTTTAATACTTGATTAATCTTCTCCTGACTTAACACCATCATTCCCCCTTTAGCATTTAATCAACACTAACCTACTCTAACTCTTTCATATCACGCCAATTTTCTCCTGCTTTCACGTCTACTATTAACGGGACGTCTAATTCGATAACGCCTTCCATCTTCTCTTTCATAACTGCTTTGATTTCTTCTAGTTCATGAGCTTCGACTTCAAATACTAATTCATCATGAACCTGTAATAACATCTTGCTTTCTAAATTATGTTCTTTTAAAGCATCCGCTGCTTCTAACATTGCTAACTTCATAATATCAGCTGCACTACCTTGAATCGGAGTATTAATCGCCATTCGTTCGGCAAAGCTACGGCGATGATAGTTATTACTATTAATCTCTGGTAAGTAACGTCGTCGATTTAGAATCGTCTTAACATATCCCTTCTCTTTTGCTTCTTCAATCCGCTGGTCCATATAGACTTTAACTTTTGGATAACGTTCAAAATATTGATTTATGTAATCCTCTGCTTCTTTTTTACTTACATTAATATCTTTTGCTAATCCCCACGAACTTATACCATAAGCTATACCAAAGTTAATAGCTTTAGCCCTTCTTCGTTCTTCATATGTAACTTCGCTATCTTCAACCCCAAAGACTTCCGCTGCTGTCTTAGTATGAATATCTTCATTATTGATAAAAGCATCAATTAAGTTCTCATCTTGAGATATATGAGCTAGCACTCTTAATTCTATCTGTGAATAATCGATAGCTAGTAACTCTTTTCCTTCCTCAGCTACAAAGACCTTTCTAATCTCTCGGCCTTCCTTAGTTCGAATCGGTATATTTTGTAAATTAGGCTCTGTACTACTTAACCTTCCAGTGGCTGTTACCATCTGGTTAAAAGAAGTATGGATGCGACCAGTCTCAGGATTAATTAGATCTGCTAAAGGATCGACATATGTTGATTTTAATTTTTGATACTGTCTATATTCTAAGATTAAAGGTATAATTTCATGTTTATCCTCTAGTTCTTCTAAGACTGAAGCACTAGTTGAATAACCTGTCTTGGTCTTCTTAATTACTGGCAAGCCTAATTTTTCAAAGAGGATCACTCCTAACTGTTTAGGAGAATTAAGATTAAACTCTTCTCCAGCTAACTCATATGCCTGTTCACATATATTATCTAGTTTCTCTTGTAATTGAGCCGATAATCTATCTAATTCTTCTTCATCAACATCAATTCCATTCAATTCTAATTCAGCTAATACTGGAATTAAAGGTACTTCTATATCATTAAAGAGTTCAAGTAAGTCTTTATCTTTTAATTCTTTAATTAGTACTTCTCTTAACTTAAATAGAGTTCTAACAGTTTGAATCTCTTTTTGAATTGCCGAATCTACCTCAGATAACTCTACTCTTAAATATTCGGTTACTAAATCTTCTAAATCCTCTTCTTTATTAGCTGGGCGCAAGAGGTAACCTGCTAATAAAGGAGTAAAAGTTAAATTTACTACTTCTATATCAAACTCTTTTAAATAGAGTAGATTCTCCTTAGCATGCAAGCTTAACTTATTAATAGTTGAATCTTCAAAGATAATTTTTAATTTATTAATAGCTTCTTCTACTGCTAACTCTTTTAAATCTATGTAATAGACCTTTTCTTCATTACAAGCAATCGTTAATCCTTTCACTTGGTGATGGTAAGGTTTATTCTTTTTAAAGTTAAATTTAAAAGCAAATTCATCTATCCTTTTTAACTCTGCAAGCACTTCATCTAATTCGATCTCCTTATTTATTAATATGTAAGCCTCTTCAAATGAAAGAGTCTCATAACCACCTAACTCTTTTAAAAGGCTATTAAATTCTAATCTACTAAGAATCTCAACTAATTTCTCTTGGTCTGGTTCGCTTAAACAGAATGCATCTAAATCATAATCTAAAGGCACATCTAATTCAATAGTAGCTAACCTTTTACTCAGCCTTGCTTTATCTGCCTGTTCGCGCAGCCTTTCTTTTCTTTTCTTTCCAGATACTTGGTCAATATTGGCTAATACCTCTTCAACCGTACCAAATTCTTTTAATAACTTAATAGCTGTCTTTTCACCAATCCCATAAATACCAGGAATATTATCTGATTTATCGCCCATTAGTCCCTTCATATCTATTAATTGTTTAGGCTCTAATTCATACTCTTCTCTTACCTTAGGAAGATCATAATTAACAATATCGGTAATACCTCTTCTAGTATACATAATCTTTGTATTATCAGTTACTAACTGTAACGCATCGCGGTCTCCAGTTACAACTGTCACTTGATAACCTGCTTCTTCTCCCTTATTAGCTAAAGTCCCAATCACATCATCAGCTTCATAGCCTTCTAATTCTAAAACTGGAATCTGAAATGCTGCTAAGACTTCTTTTATCAAACCAAATTGTGGTTTTAGCTCATCGGGGGTCTCTTTTCGTTGAGCTTTATATTCTTTATATTCTTTATGTCTAAAAGTAGGCGCTGCTAAATCAAAAGCAACCGCCAATGCATCCGGTTCTTCATCTTCAATCAAACGTAACAACATCTTAGTAAAGCCAAGCACAGCATTAGTACACTCTCCATCCGAAGTCTGCAAACTCGTAGGTAAAGCATAAAATGCACGATGTAATAAACTACTACCATCTAATAAGAACATTTCTTTTTTTTCTGCCATGATTCTCCTCCTTTAGCCTTCTCCTATCTATTGTAAACTGTAATAGAACGCGCCTTCCCTTTAGGATTTATAATAATCCCTACTATATCTCCAATCTTTAAACTACGAAAAGTAACTTCTTCTTTACGAATCTTAAAGACGGCGTTAGGTGCTATTTTAATTGGGTTTTCAACCTTACTATGGTTATCGTTCATATGTAACTTAATAGAAATAGCCCGCGGATCAGCATAAATCTTTTTAATTTCGCCTTCTAAATGGATTTCTCCTACATCTGACCGAGCAATATTCTCCTTTGAATTTTCATCTGACATTAAATCTGTTACCTTATCTGTAACCTTTTCTTTTACACTAATCGCTATTTTAGTAAAATCATTCTTAATAACTGCTGAGTTTATACTACCAGCCTGTGACTTTACTCCTACCTCCGGCAATGCCCCTAAAAAGTCCATCGCTCCAAACACTAAAGCGATAAAAATCATAGTAATAATTAACTTTTTCATATTTTAATCACCTACTATCTAAATTTGTTAACTCTTATTTATATTTCAGTAAAAAGTTTATAATCCCTGTTTAATTGAAAAATTAAGTCTTAAAAGCCTTCTTCTTATTTTGATATTATCGCCTTGAAAGTATTCATTAGTTTAATTGCAAGAATAATATCTATTTCTTAACAGTTTGGGCATAAATTACATAAGTAATAATCTAGAAATTAATTATAAAATATGGTACTATTTAAACAGTGAGTATAAAGAAAGGAGCAATCGCAAATGCAAAAAAGAATCATCAGTACAGGAATAATTATTATGATTCTTATGTTAGTGATGAGTTCAACAGCTTTTGCTGCTGGACAAGCAAATGATATTAATGGTCACTGGGCAAAAAAAGAAATAAATAATTTATTGGCTAAAGGTATTATGTCTACTTATGGTAATGGCACTTTTAAACCAAATCAGCCGATTACTAGGGCTGAATTTGCAACTAGTTTGGCTAAGACTCTAAATTTAACGCCAATTAGTGTTACTAATTTGAAAGATATCCAGACTCATCCGGCTAAGGGGTATGTCGCTGCCTTAGTTCGCAAAGAGATTATTACTGGGTATCCTGACAATACTTTTAGACCAGAGAAAGCAATATCTAGATCTGAATTAGTAACTATGTTAGTTAGAGCTTTAGAGCTTAATAAGATGGAGACTAAGATTGAATTAGACAAAAGTATATATCGAGATGTTAGTACGAAGCATTGGGCTAATAATTCTATTAATCTAACTACTAAGTTAGGTATCATTACTGGTTATCCTAATAATACTTTTAGACCAGATAATCTAGTAACTAGAGCTGAAACAGCTAAGATGTTAAGCCGTTTCTTGAAATTAGAAGTTATCCAAGGTAACTTAATTGAAAAGTATCCTTTAGCTAACAAGATTCGGGTTAAAAAGAACGATGGCTCTGAATTAACCTTAGATTTAGCTAGCGACCCATTAATTGGTCGTAATAAGAGAATAACTAATTTAAGGTCACTATTAAGAAATGATAATCTGCATTTAGTGCTTAATCAAGCTAATGAAGTTAAGTATCTAAAAGCATATGGAGTTATTAGTGAAGATGATTTAGCTTTTGAGGTAAGTGAAATGACCGGTGGACTATTTAATACTCAGGAAGTTAAGTCATTGGCTAAAGGTAACTATCAATTTCTTGACTCTAAATTGAATACTGAAGTTAGTAAACGAACTAACGGATTATTTGCACCTAGTGAAGTAGAAAGTATTGCCAGTGGTAATATAAATGTTATTGAGTCTGAACTTAATAATCAGTTAAGTCAGATGACTAAAGGAGTCTTGAGTCCTAGTGAGGTAAAGGCTCTATCCCAAGGTAATTTAAAGACCCTTGAGCCTACTCTTAGACAAGGAATTGAAAGTAGATTAGTTAAACAAGGCTTGACTACTAATGAAGCCCAAGCTCTTTTAGACCAAGATTGGAATACTTTACAGTCAACTGGTAAGAATCGTTTAGTAGAGGCTGTCTCTTTACAAACAGGACTACCTGTCGATGTTACTAAGGCAATCTTTGAACAGAACTGGACTCGCTTACAACGATTAGCTGAAATCGAGTTGATTCAAAGAGCAACAGTGCAAGTCATGAATAGCGGTCTATTGTCTTAAAAATTTAAAATATCTATTCAAGGGATTAAAATATTCCTTCCCAAAAAAAGAGCAACTTATTTGAAGCTTCAAATAAGTTGCTCTTTTTAATCTCATATATAATTATAAGCTCTGCACTCCAAAGTCTACCGCGTCTCTACATTCTACTGAACAGAAAGGAGAAAGTTCTATATTCATCATCCTTAATTCACCACAATGTCCACATTCATCTAAAGTCCAATTAGGATCTACCTCTATTGCTTGCTGATCTTTAAATTTCAATTCTTCTTCTTTATCTTCTTTTAGTTTAGAAATAAATTCTTTTAAGTCACCTACTTCTATTCTCCACTCCTCACCTAATTCAACACCTTCTAATTCTCCATCATAGAGATACTTAACAATAACTTCTGAGCTGACAGCTAATAGTTCTGCTACTTCTTCTTCATTTAAATAATCTACATCTACTCCATAATTCATTATATTCCCCCCAGTTACTTCTTGACTACTCTCTACTAATAGGCGTGCAAATAATATCCTTATCAACTATTTATTGTTTATATTATACTATTTATTTACTTTTATGTCAATAATCTGTCTCTTGCAACCAATAATTATATGACTTATGTAATTGACTTGCATAAATTAAAATGTTATTATAATTAAGTACATTAAATTATCTAAAGAATTATTCTAGAAAGGAGATGAAGTATAACAATGGCTTACACTATTACTGATGAATGTATTGCTTGTGGAGCTTGTGAACCAGAATGTCCAGTAGAAGCAATTAGCGAAGGTGATGACAAGTTCGATATCGATGCTGATTTATGTATTGATTGTGGAGTCTGTGCTGAAGTCTGTCCTGTAGAAGCAATTGAAGAGTAAAGAATAAATCTACCCCGGTTAACCTATTGTTAACCGGGGATATGTAAATAATTTGTATTAGATTTTCCTTGCAAAAATTTAATCATTGTGTTATTATATTAATTGTCGATACGGGAATTGAATATATTTAAATGTGCCGAAGTGGCGGAATTGGCAGACGCGTTGGATTCAAAATCCAATGGGCCTTGTGCTCGTGTGGGTTCGACTCCCACCTTCGGCACCATTACTTTTTATATGATATTAGAATTTATCAACTTTTCCTTATAATCACCGTTATGACGGGGTTGTGGAAGGTTGATTTTTTTATTTGTATTAGCTTTTATCAGTCTATTTTAGATTTTTGGGCACTTTTTCGGCACTTAAATGGCACTTGGTGTCAAAGTGATTTTAAAGCAAACTCAAAATAGTTAAAGT
>Ga0208550_10050_pt1 | contig 34543 bp, 25 predicted proteins | sample Wag4S2014_12_3_FD_187356 | JGI IMG/M metagenome (GOLD analysis project Ga0208550, IMG submission 187356) | Deep subsurface shale carbon reservoir microbial communities from Ohio, USA - Utica-2 Time Series 2014_12_3 (SPAdes) (version 2) ... | reverse complement strand
AGTAATTTTATTTGAAAAAGTTGATAAATTTCGTTTCAATTTATAGATAAGTCTGCTATAATTAATCATAGGTGAAACAACTCCTTTTTGGTTTTTTGTGGTGAATTAATTATACCAAAAATCGGATCTTGTTTCACCTTTTTTGCGTAATCTGTGGATAACTGATTCTCATCAGTTTTGAAGGGGAATTATCCACAAATTTGCCTGTTGATAACTTTTGATTTGTTTCCAAATAAAAAATGGGGAAACTCTATAGTAGTGAGGTTATTACAGAGTATATTTTATTTCTCAAAGAAGGAGATTGTAGAAATACATCGATTAACACATATTTAAAAGCAGTGAGGGCTTTTTTATATCACTGTATGGATCTGGGATATTTAAAAAGTTTCAAGATCAAGATGCTAAGAAAAACAGAAAAGATTAAGATGACCTATACAGATGATGAGTTAAGAAGGTTATTAAAAAAGCCAAACATTAAAAGCTGTGGGTTTGCAGAGTATAGAAACTGGGTTTTAACAAATTGGCTTCTAGCCACCGGGAATCGTTCAAGGACTGTTAGAAATATTAAGATTGGTGACCTTGATCTAAATGATGGCTATGTAGTCCTCCGGGAGGTTAAGAATAAAAAGCAGCGAATAATTCCCATAGCAAAATCGCTGATAGTAATCCTACAGGAGTATCTGACCTTTTTAAATCAAGATAAAGACCAGTATCTTTTCTGTTCCATTTATGGTGAGAAGTTAACTGCTGAAGGGATTAGTTCTGCTATTCCTTCTTATAATCAAAAACGAGGAGTAGATAAGACTTCTATCCATCTATACCGTCATACATTTGCCAAAAGGTGGATTAAGAACGGTGGTGATATCTTTAGGCTGCAGAAAATCCTGGGCCATAGCAATATGGAAATGGTGAGAAAGTATGTTAACATGTACGGTGAAGATTTAAAAGAAAACTTCGAGGAGTTTAATCCAATTAACCAGTTTGTTAATACTAGAAAAGAACACATTAAATTAAAATAGATGGCGTTGTATATAAGATAGAAAGAGCAATTTGTTTATCTTTCTGTTAGGATGGTGGAGCTCTTATAGTATTATCCTTTCAATAATATAAAAAGCTGCCGAAAAAACCTATAGCAAATCCAAAATCTAAAAAATTCGTGACCCCAACTATTAGTATAACAATATGAAAAGAAAAACGTTCGGAGCCCCACCCCCTTAGAAAAAATGAGAGAAGAAGTTTTTTTGATATTAAGATTCAAAATATTAAAACTTTTGTTTTAAAAATCATATTCGGACAGGAGGAAATTAAATGTTTACAAATCAGAGAGATTTTGAGTACTTAGTTGGGGTGATTCAGGGAGATGGAAATGTTAGAAAAGATCACAATTTGGTTCGGATTTCAATCCATGCTGAAGAGCAGGAGTTTTTGCAGACCATTTATGAGTTAGGAGCTAAAACCTTCAATGTTAAACCTACTATTCATACTGAAAAAGATGGTACAATGAAAATCTTGCATTTTAAATCCAAAAAGCTGACAAGATTAATTTCTCAGTATAAAGATTCAACAACAGGCTTGTGGTCAATCCCAAAGAAATTAAATTATCCTGAAGAGTGGTTGGCAGGAGTGTGGGATACTGATGGATATGCTAAGTTTGAAGAGGGAAGACTAGAGTGTATATTTTCTCAGAAATCTAATAAAAATATTGATTTTGTTAAAGCCGCTTTAGAAGAAGTGGGAATATCACGCTATAATGTGAGTATCTTTGAAGATGATAGATGGGAAGAATTAACTGAGACAGATTATTTGAGAATTTGGAGTATTGATACAGAAGTTTTTGCAAATAGAATTAAACTAAAGTTTCCTAAGAAAAAACGAGCTGTAGAAGCTGCGTTGGATCATGGTGAGTTTTATGCTTATCGCCCGAGAGGAGATTTTAGAAAAGAAGTTTTAGAACTCATTATGGCAGAAACTGATTTAAGTAATAAAGAATTAGCAGAAAAGTTAGAGACTTCTGGTAGTCAGATTACTCAAAAACTGGCAGAGCTATTTGATGAAGGTGAGATATCAAAGACAAAGAAAAATGATAGCTGGAGTTTAAATGACAATTTAAAAGTTGAGGAGTGGTAAAATGACTAACTGTATCTGTGGTAAAAAACTAAAACCAGGACAAAAATATTGCTCGAGAGAATGCGGTGGCAAAATGCATTTATTGGAGTGTGAGATTATAGATCAGAAGTATTTCAATTATGCTGTTGGTGTACTGCATGGTAAAGGAACATTGTTAAAAAAAGGAACTGTTGTTACAGAGCTTGATCCAGGAGAAGCCCCTTTTGCTCAAATTTTAAAGGATAATTTAGACAAGGCTTTTAATATACAGCCGAAGCTTTATGAGGTTATTAGAAAAGATACTAAAAGCAAGCGTTACCAGTTGAGTTATAATAGTAAATCCCTTCAGGATAAATTAAAAAAGATTTTTGGAGGGTTTCCCAAAAATAATATAGAAGTAGATTTTCCGAGAGAATATATTGCAGGCTGGTTTGATATAACAGGACTTACTTATAAAACAGCTTCAGGTGAAGATTTATTTATGATCACTACTAAGAATAGAGGTAGTTTGAATACAGTCATAAAAGAATTGAAAAAATTAGGTCTACATCATATTTATATTCAACATAAATACGGAGAGTATCTAGCTATAAAAGAAGAATCAAAAGATGACTTTATCAATAAGATCCCACTGAGAAATCCATATAGAATACCTTCAAAAGATATTGAAAGGACTTCTGAGTATCGAAGAAGAGGTGAGCTGCAGGCGGTATTAATTTATTACTTGAAATCAGAGAATAGTCTTGAAGTTGATGAACTGACTAAAAAAATTGGAGAAACTAATAGTGCTATTTCAAATAATTTAGCTCGTTTAAAAAAGAAAGAAATTGTTGATTTATCCAGGAGAGGTACAACCTGGTCAATGAATTAAATAAAAAAATTAGCTTAACTCTTGAAAAAGTTATTAGAAAATGTTAATAAAAATTGAATAAGGCTCTCTCTTTTTTAGACCTATTTTAGCAGCTGTAATAATTGCTAAAGTGGGTCTTTTTTTATTGCCAACTTATTAGCTTGTTTTATCCCATCAATATAAAAAAATAGCTGATAAAAGCTTGATTTAGAGAAAAATTTAAGAGTAAAATAATTTTTTTGCAAATTAATTTAATTTTTTATTAAAAAAATAGTTGTTGATATAACAAGGTTTAAGAGTATTATTTGAGATTATTAAATAAGAAAAAATAAAAAAATAATAATCAAAGTATAGAAAAAGTAATCAATTAGACATAAGCTATATTTAGAATTTAAATTCTTGGAAAGGAGGAATTTTTATTAAAGAATTTCATAAATGTGTAAATCCTTATTTAAATGAGTTTACAAAAATAACTATTCCGAATAGTCGAGTCGACAAAGTTTATTCATTTGTAAAAAATATCGTGAGAGCAAAAAAAGATGATGAAAGTTATTTTAGAGATAATAATAAAATGAGTAAACGATTTTTGACAGGAGTTTTAGGTGAAGTAGCTGTAGAAGAATTAATACATAAACAATTTGTTAATTGGACTGTTGGTGCAGCCAAATTTTACAATAAAGCAGATTTAACAAAACTTAATTTAAATATCGGGATTAAGACCGTTGAGATGGGTAAATTACCTGTAATACATAAGAAACCAAAACGCCCGGAAATAATCAACTTGAAAGTTAATGATCATTTCTTTTATATATGTGGTCTAGCCACTAGAGAAACATTATTGAAGTATCAAGATGATGATGGGATTTTGAGTCCGGCACTCAGAAAGAAGGGTAATAAGACAGCCTTTTATGGGTTTTCAGAGCTGATTAAATTCAATAATTTTGCTGGATTGGTTAAAGCTTATTATACTGATTTATTTATTAGCAAGATTGCAATTTGATTTCAGTCGTTAGAAACTATAAAAAATATAAAAATAAAAAGGAGCAAATTTATGAAAGAATTTGAAAAATTTAAGTCGGTTGAGTATATGGATAAAGCCATTGATTTTTATGTAGATAAATATAGAGGTGTTGATGATGTTGTAATACCTCTAGATGAATTGGCAAAATTGCTTGGTTATCTAGATGAGACAGAGATCATGCAGAGTTTACTTAATCAAAGATATTTACTTGAATATATTTACCAGGGCAAAATCGATGATGAAATTAAGTTTTTTGTTGGAAGATATGCAGTTGATTATCTGGCTTATAACTATTATTTAGATCCGGATTTTAAAGATTTAGGAGACTTAGTTTTTAAAATTCATCATATGCTGATAATTTTTGATTCATTGAAAAGTGAATATGAATATATAACAGAAAATATAATTGGCAGAAGTGTTTATATGGAGTTAATAGACGGAGAGGAGGATGAAGATCATGTCCATTAAAGATTACTATATGAGAGCAAAAAGAGAACTTGAAAATTTAGCCTATTATGTTGATAGTTACAAAAAGATTAATTATGGAATTCAGTTTAAAATATTTAGATTTAAACAGGGTTATTTGGTAAGAATTTATAATAATAAAAAGAAAGGCATTAAATTAGATTGTAGTCAGATTAAAAATAAAAATGTTAAAAGAGATTTAAAAGAAATAAAAAATATTTTAGATCAAAATCATAAAAAAGGTTCAATAAAAAATATTCAGGAATCATTTGAACTGCCGAATAAAATTATCGTAGATAGAATTGTTAGCTATTTAATTTCCAGACAAGCTAAAAGAAAAAGTATTAATTCTGATTCAATTAAACATTCATTTAGGCTCTCAAATTTAACTTTTACTATTTATACAAATAATTTAATGATGATTCAAGGCAAGAGTAATAATTTCAATTCACTAAAGAAAGAGATCCTAATGATATTAAGCTCAAATAATAAGGTAAAGTCAAGATTAAAAAAACCTAAAATTAACAATCAGATGAGTCTTTTTGATCAAGATTTAAATAATAAAATACTGGGAGAAGAAAATTTGAAATTGGTTGGTTAATAAAAACATTACAAGTCTACTGCTGATAATAGAAGTGGGCTTTTTATTTTCTACAATTATTTGTATTTTTTTAAAAAAATCTAACTTTTTTGTATGACAAATCTTCTTTTTTGCGTACTTACATTAATGAGAAGAGATTAATAAAATGAAATGAAATTAATCTTTTCGAATGGTTTAAGAAGTATTACACTTTGAAGAGCTATAATAAAGTTAACATTTGCCTTACATTAGACGCAAAAAAGTTACTAAAATTGATAGCTTATATGAGCATAGTTGAGTTTAAAAATTCTAGACTGGTTTCGCTCTCTAGTTTTATCCTAACAATAAAGTGAAAACTCTGTTAAAACCTTACCTGTTATAGTATTTTAAACACAGCTTTAAATAATAAAACTAATCTTATAATTGAAGAGTTAATATTAAAACATTATTTTTAGCTTTTATTTAACTCAATTTATTCTCCTATTGGAAAAGTATAAGTTATCAGTATAATTATAAGTATAGGATATAAAAACTTAACAGGAGGCTTTAGATTTAATGGAAGAAAAGATATTTGAATCGTTATTAGAAGAAAGAGTAAAAGATGGTAAATATTTAGGTAGAGAGGTTTATATTAATCTACAAGAAGATTTAGATAGATTAATAAACTTAGATTGTTATTATCACCTTAAAGAATTAACATTTGTAGAATTAATAAATCATTTTGTAGACACAAATGGAAGTAGACCGGAATATTTTTTTGCAGCATATTACAGGTACCCTAAAGACGATTACACACTTAGTTGGTCATTTAAAAGTTATGTAAATAATATGATAAATGAAAAATTGATATATTCTGATAGGAGAGATTCTTTAATAATTCCTTATCAAAGAAGATTAGATTTATTTGCTGATATAGAAGTTCAAGTTTTAGAAGATTTAATTACAAAATTATTAAAAAATTATGATGAGAATAAAGCAAATTCGATTGCAAAATGTATTTCATATATTAAAAAAATAGTGAATAGCTCAATTAATGACTTTTTTAGGAAACGAGAAAAAAATTTTGAATATATGAAAGGAGTTCTTGGCTCAGGGGTAATTAGTGTAGAAAATAATCCAGAAAGATTGAATATAATAAGAGATAAAACTCGTATTGAAGATAATTATATTTTTAAAGAAGTTATTAAGCCAACAATAAAGAAATCATTAAGTGAGTTGAGTAATTATCAAAATGAAGTTGTAAAATTAAGTTTTTATGATAATTATGGCCCAACAAAGATAGGTGAATTATTGGGAGGAAAGGATAGAAGGAATATTCACCGTACATTAAATATGGCATTAAATAATCTGAGAAAAAACAAAGAGATCAATGATTTGCAGATTATGTAAAGTTTAAAGTAAAATTTAACGTGAAAATATAATAAAAAGGAGTAATCAAATGGAAATATATTATGACAGAATAAGAAAAAAATTAGATGAATTAGAGGATTTGGTAGGAAAACCCCTTAGAGAAATAAGTGAATATCTTGAATATGAGGATGTTTTTGCTGCAGAAAAGGATCTACCAGTTAAATGTTTTGATGAAGCAAAATTTGATGAATATATGTTTTATGATGATGAAAATAATTTACACTTAACAGAACATGGACTGCTTGAGCTTGTTATGACATCTAATAAGTATAAAGCACTTGAGTTTCAAAATTTAGTTAGACCTGTAGTGAGGTTAGCCAAAGAAGAATACGATATAGAGTTATAAGTTTCGCTGCCGGTTTGATCGATAACGAAATAATATAAAAATAAACTAAAAAATTAAGAGGAGCGATTAAATAATGTATAACGAATTAGAAATCAGAGGACAATCAAATGTAGTAGGAAAAGACATTCCAAATATTGTAGGTGGATTTGGACCAGGTAAAAGGTCTATGTTAGCTCAGGACATTGCAGAGTTTCATGGAAAGCCTTTAAAATTTGTAAACCAAAACATAAATAGAAACAAAAATAGATTTAAAAAATATGTTGACATCATTGATTTGACGGAAGAAGATTTCGTGGTCACTTTAAGCAACCACGGAATTTTATCTCAAAACAGTGTAAATAGAAGTAAAAACATTTACCTATTATCTCAAAGAGGTTATGCAAAGTTAATCAAGATTTTTAATGATGATCTCAGTTGGGAAATGTACGACAGATTATTAGATGCTTATTTTGACATAAAGGATGAAGAATTTAATCCATTAGATAGGTTGGAATTATATGTTCAGCAACGCAGAAGAAAAGAACAACAGCTAGCAGAATTCAATACAGATTTATCTAATGGCAGCAGTCAAGCAAGTGAATTAATTGAAACTTTTTAAGATATTAAAATGTAAAAGATACATAAAAATCAGAAGTAGTTGCTTTAGCTCGATTTAATATAAGCTAATCATAGACTTCATGCAAAAATAGTCGCAGTTATTAATTAGATATATTAAATAATGAGATTTTTTATGATCTTCTATCATTAATTAGACTGCTGGACAATAAAGATACCATAATATTTGGCCCTGGGAAGGAATATCAAACGATAGTTCTGTAGTTAGCAGAAAAAAGATTGTCACTTCTTTAAAATTAATGTTTCCACCCGGTGAAACATGCATAAATCAAGCTAATAAGTGCGATGATTCCTGAAATAACGGGGTTTTACATAAAAATAGGATAAAATTAAAACAAAAATAGCTCTATTTTTATGTTTCTACCCGAGAGAACCCTCATTCAAGCCTGTTATTTCGGGAATCTTTATTTTAGATATTTTAGCAGTTAGGGTTGATATTAAAAGAATAAACTATTTTGACAAGAGGGGCTGTTTCTCGCTATTAAATAACTATTTAAAAGCTCATCTGTAGCTTTTGGAGTTGAACATATACAATTAGCTGTTTAAAGCACAAGTGCTGTATATAGCTAAATATAATGGATATAAGCCTAATTAAGTTTACAAAAAGGCTATTTGGCTAGTTATTGTCGTTCACTACCTATATGTGCTTTGTGCCTGGCTGTAACACTTTAAATCCAATTTATGTAAGGAATAAACAATATAATCTAAAGTTTAACTGGGTCAGTTTTCAATTATTATGGAATCTAGTTTTATTTCAAAAAAAATTATTGCAACTATTTAAAAAGTAATGGAATTGGTGTAAATTATAATCATAGAGCTAAAATAAAGAATATTCTTAAAATAAAAGCGAGTTATTTGCAACAACTGGAGTAATGCTTTATAGAATTAACCTATACAAATGGCAAAAACCAATTATTTCGTGACCGCAACTATTATTAACTTTAATACCTAAAAGTTTTGTTTCGAGCCCCACCCTGGCCTGCAGAGGGCAGGGTGTTAACATAAATGAATAACATTTAAGAGGTCCACTGCTTTAATTAGCGGTGGGCCTTTTTGTATTTGTTGAGCTATTAAAAAAGAAGGAGGTGATTTATTTAATTTTTGTAGGGATAAAGATTCTATATAGAGATTGGAGGAGAAGAATGAGTAAATTATTGGAGTTGGTGCTTATCTGTCTGGTATTGGTGATTATCCTTTCAATATTAAAACAACCTGGATTAGAAGATTTTGTACAACTGCATGAGTGGGAGCAGATCTATACAGTAGAGCAGGGAGACACTCTCTGGAATATAGCCGCAGATATTGAAAGTGAATTTGATATTAGACTGGTTATAGCAGCAATTAAAGAAGTTAATAAAATCGAAAGCCTGATTTATGAAGACCAAAGAATAATATTACCTAAAAATTAGCCACTTTGCAGTTAGCCCTGTAGAGTGGCTTTTTTTATTTCTACTAAGCGAACATTGGTTTTTAAACTTAAATCAAAATAAAAAGGAGATTGATAAAAATGATAAATATCCAAAAATATTCATTGAGAGTTGTTAAAGAAAAGGGTGGCAGATATGATCTAGAAAGAAAGGTAAATAATCCTGAAAGTGCCAAAAATGTGTTTATTGATGTTTTAGATCTAGACAAGAGAACTGAAGAAGTCTTTGCAATAATTACACTGGATGTCCAGAGCCAAATAACAGGGGTATTTGAGGTTTCAATTGGTAATCTATCATCTAGTCTGGTATCACCAAGAGAGGTGTTTAAAAGGGCAATCTTGCAGAATGCAGCTGCTATTTTATTAGGACACAATCATCCAAGCTCAATTCCAGATCCAAGCAATGATGATATTCAGGTAACTAAGAAATTAATTAAGGCAGGTGATATAATCGGGATCAAAGTTATGGACCATATTATAGTGGGTTCTAGAGATAATTATGTGAGCATGAAGGAGAGAAATTTAATCTAAAATTGATTTTGATTGCTATAAAAATAATTATTTTAGGAAAAATTAAAAAATAATTTAAATTTATAGTTGTTGATATAACAAGGATTATAAGCTCTCTAACTAAAAAAGAAGAATTTTTTCTAAAAAAATATTGATCGAAGTATAACAAAAGTAATCAATCTATCGTATAATTAAAGAGTGTTAAAAAATGAGTCACCAAAACTGAATATAGAATTGAGTCTGGCAGAAATTATCGGTAATTTTTGTACACCAAACAGATTCACCCTGAGCTTCTGGTTGCCAGGGATACCAAGGTTTTTCATTTCTTTTCCACACCAATAAAAAAAGAAGGCCATGTTACGCCCACATGTTTTAGCAGAATCCAAAAAAAGGGCACCGCAGGTGAGGATATAACTACCGCCTTAGCTAAGGGTAAATTTAGCCACTGAGTGAGCCGTGAGGCGATTATAGCACGAAGTGTTACAGTAGGCCACCGCTGGTGAGCCGTTAGACTACTCGGATTAAAGAGCAACCCGTCCCAGTGCTGAAAGCTGTATCTAAGTAATGTAACTACCGTATTGCATGAAAGGTTATGGAGGAGTAAGCAGGGGGTAAGAGAGCAAGTGATTGGGATGAACACCTATGGCAATGTAAGGGGGCATAGAGTTAATACTCATTCTGATCTACGATGATAAAGCTGGACCTAAGCACGTACCAATAATTGGTCAAGGCTCTCATGGTGACAAGAAGCCATCTGTAGATAGGAAGACCTCGTCATATCTTATGATATGTTCCTGAATTCTACAAGTTATCTCTCTAAGTTAGGCAATAGGAAAAGACCACTAACCCAGTAGTAGCAAAGTTTTATGAAGGGTTAACTCTTTTCTTCTTGTCTAATGCAAAGGGGATAACTGTATCTAGTTTCCTGTCTCTCTTTTAATTTTATAAAGCACAAGAAATGATAAGCAAATGAAATGAGCTGAGTTTTGATACCACTTAAAAAGCGTTATTGCAAAATGGTTCTGATGAAAAAGTTAATGCTTAAAACTTTTATCCTGACAAAAAATAAAATGCTGGTCTCAGATTTGAAAAGAAAATGAAAAAGCAGCTGTTACTCAAATGCCTGTTGGGATAAAAAATGAAAAGTTTACAAAAAATCGCTTAAACAATAATTGCAGCGAAAAAGTGATTCTCCTCAATGGGTTTAAAAAAAGAAAGCTAAAACCTATCCTAACAGAAAATAAGATTTGTCAATTTAATTACATTTGATAGAAGATTGCATTTAAGCTAAAGTCACTGCTGCTAAAAGCTTTGGTAGATGAGTAAACACTGAGTAGATCAGTTAGAGTTTACACTTAAGATTTCATAAACAATTCTATTACCATTTGTAGTGAGCTCAAACATATCTCCTGCCTCTCGCTTGAGCAGTGCTTTACCAATTGGAGATTTAAAACTGATCTTAGAATTTAAAACATCAGCTTCATCTTCTTCGACTACCGTATATTCAATAACCTCATCATTTAGCCTGTCTTTCAGCTTTACAGTATCACCAATGGAAACAAAGTTGCTGAACTTTAAATACTCCAGTAAGGAGCTGTATCTATTCTCAACAATGTTATTGTCTATCGCTCTCTTGAGAGTGTTGTAATCACTCAGGAGCATCAACTTCGTTTGGGTTCGAGTAATCCCAGTATAAAGAAGATCCCTCCTAAGCATGATGTTATGAGAGCTGCTTAAGACCATAATTAAGAACGGGAACTCACTACCCTGGCTTTTATGAACAGTACAGGCATAAGCATGTCTGAGGTAATTTAGCTCATCAGATTTGAAGTTAATCACTCTACCTGATTCATGAATTTTTACAGCAAGAGATCTTTTAGCATTAACCTCGATAACCTGTCCAAACTCGCCATTAAAGACTTCTTTATCGTAGTTGTTCTTTATTACCATTACTTTATCACCGAGCCTAAATGGACCAATTGAAGGCTTTGAGCTAACAGCAGGATTAATACAGGCTTTAATCTCTTTATTGAGATTATTAACACCAAGCACACCATTTTTTATCGGTGAAATAACCTGGATATTAAAGATGTTAAAGTTGCGGTCTAACCGTCTAAAGACAGCCATAATCTCTTCGAGAGCAGATTCTTCATCTGTTATTTTTTTGAAGACAAAGTCCGGGCCATCATTTAGTTGAGGTAACTCTCCTTCGGTAATTTTTTTGGCCAAAGGAATTATCACTCCCTCATCAGACTGTCTAAAATTTTCTTTAAGCTCTGTAGTAGAAATAATCCCTGAGCTGATCATATCTTTCAATACATTGCCCGGGCCAACACTCGGGAGCTGGTTAGTATCTCCTACAAAGACCACCTTTAAGTTAGCATTAATGGCAGAAAAGAGGTGATAGGCTAAAGGGATGTCACACATACTGAACTCATCGACAATTAGAAGGCCTGGATGGGCCAGCACAAAATGTTCATCAAATCCCTCACCACGAAATTTTAATAGTCTGTGGATTGTCTTTGCTTTAATATTAGTCAGAGTTTCAAGTCTGGTGGCTGCTTTACCTGTTGGGCTGGCTAGATGGATTTTATGATGCTTATTTTTAGCCTGGTAAATTTCACAGATTGTTTTAACAATTAATGATTTTCCAGTGCCCGGGCCACCAGTTATAATAGAAATATTATTATTTAACGCTTTTTTAATAGCTTCTTTTTGTTCTGGAGCAAATTGTATTTCTGCTTCAGCTTCTATTTCTGCTATTATCCGATCAAGATTTTTAAATTTAACTTTTTTACTTTTTGATTGGATAAGGGTTTTAATCTGATAAGCAATCTCCTTTTCAGCTTGATAGAGAAAGTACTGATAGATTTTATCAGCTTCAACAATCAATTTCTCTTCTTTTTTTAACTCAGAAATTGCCTTTTCAAATCTATCTGCTTCTATTTTCACTTCAAGCAGCTGCTGTAGTCTTTCCAGTAGCTCTGACTTAGGTAGATAGCTGTGTCCTTCTACTTCAGCAGATTTAAGCAAGTGCTCAATGGTAGCTTTTATTCTAAAGATTGACTTTTTATCATCATTTAAAGAGAGAGCAATTCTATCTGCTTTTGTAAAACCGACATTGTCAATTTCATCAATCAGCTGATAGGGATTATCTAAAAGATCTTTAAGAATTTTCTCAGGTGTCATTCCTTTTTTGAGATAGTGTTTCCAGATACTATTGGCCTTATTTGTTGAAAAACCTAAATTGCAGATAGAACTTATGAATTTTGCTCGATATTCGTCAGAGAATAATTCTTTTTTGATTTCCTGTAACTGCAGATCACTGATAAAATCAAATTGTTTTAGGAGATCAGGGTTATTTTTTATTTTTTCTAAAGCGTCAGTACCCAGTTCATCTATAATCTTCTTTGCTCGAACATCTCCCACCTTTGTCATTACCGATTTGAGATATTTAATCAGACCTTCTCGGTTATCAGGCATTGAACTTCTATATTTCTCAAATTTAAACTGGATTCCATATTTTTGATCTCTGATGAATTCACCTTTGAGTTCATAAGTGTATTCTTTTTTGGGTGAAGACATGTTACCAACTGCTGTAATTTTTTTATCATTTTCTGTTTTAAATAGCAAAACGACATAATCTGACTTTTGAGTCTGATAGATTATTTTAGTTATTTTTCCTTTTAGAACTTTAGTTTTGAAATTAAAGCCTGACATCCTGACACCTCCTGAAATAGCAGCTATTATAAATATTCTTGATATATGAAGTTCTTTCCTGCAAATAAAACAAAAAACAATAAGTGTATACATTTAATGACTTTAAAATCCTATTAGAACAAGCTTAACAGAGAAAAAAATTAATAAATGTATACAGAAATTAAATTATATTTATTTTCGCAATAAATGTATACGTTTATTCAAATTAAAAGGACTTCATTGCTATTGTTTCAAAGAGTTTGGTGTTATTTTCTGTATACATTTAATTAAATCAGAGACATTTATTGTTTGTAATCTTGATTTTTAATGATTCTAATTATTATATAAAAATTTACAAATTAAAGAAATAAATACAGGTTTTTTACGATTAATGTAGAATCAATAATATAAGTATTATAAATAAAATGATGTTTGAGGTGAGAAATCTATGGAAAGAGATGATCAATTAATGAAGAGTTTAATAAATAAATTATCAATTGGAGTTGTAATTGCTGACCAACAGGGCCAGCTTTTATTTACTAACCAGACTATAAAAGAGATGACTGGATATACAGAAGCTGAAATTAAAACAATGGAAGACTGGTACAAAAAGGCTTATCCAGATCTCAAATCTAGAAAAAAAGCCAAAAAATATTTTGAGTATGACATAGAAAATGATATCCAGGATAGAACATATAAAATTACAACTGCTGCTGGTGACTATAAGTATTTTAATTTCCGTTATTCACAATTAGATGATGGAAAGATTCTCTTTGAGATTATAGACATTTCTCACCGAATTAAGCAAAAACAGGAGTTAAAAAACTAGAAGATAATATTTGAGAACCTCTTTACTAATTCTCTGGAGGGTATCGCTTTACTGGACTCAGAATTTAGAATACTGGATGCCAATAATAAATTTGAAGAAATATTTGAGATCTCAAAAAGTAATATTAAAGAGGAGTTTGCTTTAGACGCTGTTAATTTATATGAAGAACCAGAAAATATTGAGAGAGAAATCAATGCGATTTTAGAAAAAGAAGACTGGGAAAATGAAGTGAGATTTAAAGTTAATAATAAAATCAAATATTGCAATGTTCATATTTTTTCTGTAGAAAATGAAGAACATAATCGATTAATTTATGTTGCGGTTGATGATATTACCGAAACTAAAAAACAAGAACTTGAATTAAAAGAGGTAAAAGAGAGATTGGAACTTGCTGTAGAGGGTGGCAATATTGGTATTTGGGATTGGAATGCTGTAAATGATACAGTACATTTTAATGAGAACTGGGCCCAGATGCTGGGATATGAACTTTCTGAGCTTGAGAGTAACCTTAATACATGGCTTAATTTAATTCATCCTGATGATAAGAAGCAGGCTTTAAAAGATGTAGAAGATCATCTGGAGGGTAAAACTAAAAAATATTATAATGAGCATCGACTAAAAACCAAATCCGGTGACTGGAAGTGGATTAGAGATATCGGTAAGGTTTCTGAAAGAGATGAAAAAGGAAATCCTGTTCGGATTGTAGGAGTTCATATTGATATAGACAATGAAAAACGAGCAGCAGAGGAAATTGAATACCTTTCCAATCATGACGAACTGACCGGCCTTTATAACAGACGATATTTTAATGAAGAGCTTAAACGTCTTCATAATTCCAGAAAGTATCCGATCAGTATTATTGTTGGAGATATGAATAAATTGAAGGATATTAATGATAACTATGGTCACAGTATGGGTGATAGATATATTAAAAGAGCTGCCGAGGCAATCAAAGACTCGGTTAGGCATGAAGATGTAGTGGCTAGAATAGGTGGAGATGAATTTGCAGTTGTTTTACCTGAGACTGATTATTCTAAGGCAGATGATATTGTTGATAGGATTTTAGAAAGAATAAAAGAAGGGAATAAGACTGAGGAGCTGCCGGTGCCTTTAACTATTGCTCTGGGCTTTGAAACAACAGATTGTAATAATCAGAATTGTGGTAATAAAAACATTAAAAATTGTTTCAATAAAGCTGATAAAAAGATGTATGAGCAAAAATTTACAGATAGACGTTAACAAAAAGAATTAAACAAGTAATTAAATATGATTATTACAGAGCTGGGGTATTTAGATGAGACCCCAGCTTTATGACTTTATAGAACCTAAAAATGCAGATTTTGTCGACTTGTGAATAAAGGAAAAACCATATATTTCAAGAAGTATATATATTAGATGTAAATAGTTAATAATGATATGAATGTTAAACAATTTTCAGAGGAACTTCAGGAGGTAAAACTATGTCAGTTAATTTATCCAGATTAAAACAAGTAGATTTAAGAGAAGCCTGGCAGCATGAAGCCTATGACTTTACCAAATGGCTTGCAGAAAATGAAAACATAGAACTTTTAAGTGATGAAATTGGTGTAGAGATTGTAATAATTGAAAAAGAAGCCAGTGTTGGTAGATTTAATGTAGATATTTTAGCAGAAGAGTCCAATACAGGTAACAACATAATAATAGAAAATCAATTAGAAAAAACTGATCATGACCATTTGGGTAAATTGATAACCTATGCAGCTGGTATTGATGCAGGAATAGTAATTTGGGTTGTTAAAGAGACTCAGGAGGAACATCAACAGGCTGTTGAGTGGTTGAATGAAAAGACTAATACTGAATTAAGTTTCTTTCTGGTTCAGATCGAACTATGGCAGATAGATGATTCTAATTATGCTCCGAAAATTAATGTTATAGAAAAACCAAATTATTGGTCTAAAGATGTAAAAAGCAGTGTAGAAAAGACTAAATTGACAGATACGAAAAAAATGCAGCTTGAGTTTTGGACAAAGTTAAAAGATTATGCACAGGAGCAGGGTTATAATATCAATTTTAGAAAGCCAAGAGCTCAACACTGGTATGATATTAGCTTTGGAACATCTGAAGCTCATATATCATTATCTGTTAATACCCAAAAAGGAAATATTTCTACAGATGTTTACATACCAGATTCTCCAGAAGCATTTGATAATTTTTATGAGAATAAAGAAGAGATTGAGACAGAAGTTGGTTCTTCATTAGACTGGCAGGAGTTGCCAGAAAAGAAAGCTAGCAGAGTTAGATTAACAAAGTCTTATTCTATTTCCAACAACGATGATTGGTCTGAAGCTTTTGATTGGATGATAGAAAAAGTATTATTGTTCAAAAAAGTATTTAGTAAGTATATTTAAAAGGAGTTGTGAATGGTTATGGATAATTATAAAGTTGGTGAGCATTATACAGCTAAAACTTATAAAGAAAGTGGATTTAACTTTCCAGATGGTGAATATAAGTTAAAGATAATTAGAGAAGGTTTTCCTGAAAGCCCTGTCAATCACGAAGATGAATTAGTTATTGCTGAAGAGCAGTGGCTGGAAGGATTAGAAGGTAGTGACCAGTATAAGACGGACCTGGATGGTAATTGGTACTACTTTGAATTTCCAATTAATGATGAAGGTATTGATTATATGTGGGTGCCTGAATCAGTCGTGGTAGAGGTTTTTGAATAACGAGATTTTAACCTACATATTTAATAATTAATTTTAATTCAGGAGGAATAAAATGGATACATACATTAATAAATATTTATTTTCAGAAGCATATATCGATGATAAAATTATTGATTTAAAAAATAAAAATAAAGTAGATGATAAAACTTCGCGAATTTTTTATTCAACAAAAGAATGGTTAGAACCATTCATAGAAGGGGATATGGATGCAGAATATTGGATAGAAGATTTTATTGATATTATTTTAAATACAGTTTTAGGTTTTACTAGTATAGATAATAATAATATAAGAATTTTGAAAGAAGATGAACTTGCAAAGAAAAGTACAGTTGCTTATGTCTTAGATAAACATAAAGATATTGATTCAAATACAAAGGGGAAATTTTATGCTTATGAAGCTGTCAAGAAGGCTAAAAATGAAGGTCTGAATTGGGCAATATTGACTAATGGTTATAAATGGCGTCTATATAATACTAATAATATTAGTCCTTATGAAAATTATCTAGAAATTGATATTGAAGAAAGTTTAAGTAAAGAAGAACCTGATATTAATTTCAAATTATTTATTAATTTTTTTCAAAAAGAAAATTTTATTTATAGTAGTGATAATAAGAATTTGAATTTAGATAAAATGTTAGAAGAGTCGAATAAACGAGTTGATGAAATCGAGGATCACTTGAAAGAAAAAGCAGAATTGATTTTAAATGATTTATGTAATGGTTTTAAAGAAAATATGAACTTTGATTTATATACGGAGAGTGATAGAAGAGAAATATATGTAGATTCTATAATTTATTTATATAGGTTGCTTTTCTTTGGTTATTCTGAGGCTAGAGGTTTGTTACCCTCTAATCCAAATGATAAAGAATATAAAAAAAATAGTTTTGAAATAATTTGTGAAGAAGCAAAAGAAATATTGAATACTCCTGGTAAGATAAGAGATATAGTAGAACAATATGATTTTTGGGATAGAATAGATGAATATTTACGTATTCATGTTGATGAGCATTATGATGGAGGCTTATTTGAAAATGATGATAAATCAGTATTAAAAAATTATAAGATTAATAATAAATATTTGGTTAAAGCAATAGCTGAGATAAATTACTTTAAAAATGATAAAGGTGAATATGTAAATAAAATAAATTATAAAGATCTATCTGTTAGAAACTTAGGGTCTATTTATGAAGGGTTATTGGAATATAATTTATTTATAGCTGAAGAAATGTTAGTTAAAAGGGTAACTAGTAGCAAGGTTAAATTTGTTCCTGCATCAAAAACAAAAGTTAAAAATTCAGATGTAAAAATTAAAGAGGGACAAGTATATATTTCTGAAGATCCAACAGAAAGGAAAGAAACTGGTAGCTATTACACACCAGAAGATGTTGTAGAATATATTATTAGTAACACAGTTGAAAAGAAAATTTTAGATTTAAAAGAAGAATTCAAAAAAGAAATAGAAGATGATTTATATGATGTAGAAGTTGAGGTTAATGAAACTATAAAAAATGGTTTGCAAAAGCAAATAGATAACAAAATTTTAGATTTTATAGAAAAAAAAGTATTAGATTTAAATATTGTTGATTCTGCTATGGGGAGTGGTCACTTTCTAGTTAATACTTCCTATAGGATAGCTAATTTAATTATTGATATTTTATCTGAAAATAAATGGATAAATGAGGACCTTAAGCTGAATGTTCGTTATTGGCGACGTCGAGTTGTTGAAGAATGTATCTACGGGATTGATATAAATGAATTGGCCGTTTATTTATCTAAATTATCATTATGGTTAATTTCAGCTACTAATGATAAGCCTCTATCATTTATTGATCATCACTTGAAAGCAGGTAATAGTATTATTGGGGCTTATAAGAAAGATATAAAATTAAAAATGGCAGATGAAAAGGCAACTTTATTTGATGTAAATGAAGAAAAAAATTGGGAAAATAATATTTTACCTAAGTACAAAAAAATAAGCGAACTAAATAGTGATACAATGCAGGATATAAAGAAAAAACAGATAATTTATTCTGAAGTTAAAAAAGAACTTGAGTTATCTAAAAAGAAATTTGACTATTATTTAGCTAAAAAGAAAGAAAAAACAGGTTTGAGTAATAAATTTAATGAAATAATGCTTTCAAAGAATATAAAAAGATTTCAAAAAGAAGACATAAGTTCAATTTTTGAAATTGCTGATAAAAATAAATTTTTTCATTGGGAATTAGAATTTCCAGAAGTTTTTAGCAAAGGGGGATTTGATATATCTATTGGTAATCCTCCATATGTAAATATTAGCAGTAAAGACTATGGTTTTTTGAATTTAAAAACATTGAAATCTAGAAATTTATATTCATATATGGTGGAAATAAACCTTAAAAACTTAAATGAATATGGTGTATTTGGAATGGTTATTCCTTTGTCAATAGTTACATCTAATAGAATGAGTAGTCTACGGGACTTAATTACATCTGCTTCTTTCAATGGGAATGCTCAGGTGAAAATTTCTAATTATGCTAAAAGACCATCAAAAATTTTCCCAGGGGTTGATCAAGATATCTCCATATTATTTTTAATAAGAGAATCAGAAAATAGTGGTTTATATACAACTAAATATTTGAAATGGTATAGTGATGAAAGAGAGAATTTGTTTAATAATTTAAACTTTCATAAAAGCAATAAAAAAATGGCTTCAACTTATATACCTAAAATTGGAAATCAAGCAAATTATAAAATTTTAAAAAAGTTAACTAAACTATCCAGTAAAGCAAGTAAAGTAATTGTTAATGACGAAAATGATTCAGAAAAGTTATATTATCATAATGTAGCTAGATATTGGATTAAAGCTTATAATTTTATGCCTAGATATGAGGCTGACGGGAAACAAGGTATTTCTTCTGGAACTGGTATACTTAATATTAAAAATAATTTTAATAAGAATTACTTATTATCAATTATTAATTCTTCTTTATTTTATTGGTACTGGTTAACTTTTTCAGATGGATTTCATGTTACTAAAACTGATATTAAAAGCTTTCCTTTACCTGAAAAACAAAACTATGATTTTGAAAATGATATCGAAAAGTTAATGCAAGATTATAAAAAGAATAGTGAGACAAAAGAAATGAATATTAGCGGAAAAAAGATTATTATTGAAAGTTTTAATCCTAAAAAAAGCAAGAAAATATTAGATGAATTAGACTATAAATTAGGAGAAGAGTATGGTTTAACTGAAGAAGAAATTGAATATATAATTAATTATGACATTGAATTTAGAATGTAATCACATTATACTAGGAGGTTGAGTTATGGACTATAAAATACAGATCTTGAATGGATATAAGTTATATTTTGATCAAATAACAAATGTATTTAGATCAAGATATCTAATGAAAGATAATATTAATCTAGATGAACTTACTGAAGAAACAGGATTGAATAGGAGAAAAACAAGATTGTTATTAAACTATTTAGCTGATATGGGATTAAATGAAAAAAGAACTTTAAATAAAACTGATCTTGGGCAAATAATATTTGAAAATGATGATTTTTTAGAGGATCTTGGAACATTATGGTTGATGCATTATTTATCAGCTTCAAATGAATATTTTGTTATATGGAATAGGTTTTTCAATTATATAAGTGATAAAAGTAAGTTTTCAGTTAAAGAAGCTTTGAATTTATTTACTGATTTAGAAGGTGAAATATCTACTTATTCCTACAATCATCATATTCGAAAAGAATTGTTACAAATAATGATAGATGCATATGTAAGAAGAAGATTAAGTGAATTAGGATTAATAGAAAAGCTAAAAGATGAAGCAATGTATTATGTTAATATTAATAATGAAATTCCAGAAAGAATATTTTTAGCAGCCTGTTTAAAATTTAGAGATAATTTTTATAAAGGAGCTACTTCAATTGAGATAGATGATTTAGTTCATAAAGCTAATTCTCCTGGCAGGATATTCATATTAACGGGAAAGAAAGTAAGAAATATTTTAGATAAATTGAAAGATAAAAGATTAATTGGAGTTGAATCAAGAGGAGATTTGGACCAAATAAGATTTCCAAATAACATTAGTTTTGAAAAGATTATAAGTGATTATTATGAGAACAAATTAAGGAGAAATTAAAATGTCACAAATTAATTTTATATCCTTTTTAAAAAATCAAAATACTGAAAGATATAAAACAATAATTATTTATTCAAAGCCACTATTGGGCAAAACAACTTTTGCTAAGCAATATGCTAAAAAAATTAATGCGAAGTATATTGATTTTTTAGATTATGTTGTTGAAAGAGAGGATTTAAAAAATAAAATTGATAGATTTTACTCTGAAGATTTAAAATCTATTTTAAAAAAAATTGAAAAAACAAAAGAAGATTACATTTTTATCGATAATTTTGATTTTATATTAAATATTTGGCCTAAAAAAGATCTTGAAGGATTTTTAAATATTGTCGAAAAATATCATTCAAAGAAAACTATTATATTTTTTGTTCAGGAAAGAAAATTCTTAAAAAAAAGAAATATTTATAATACTTATGGGCAAAATAGAATTATTAATATTTACAAATTAAAACAATTTTAATATGAGGTGAGAGAATTGTCTAAAATAATTGATGTATTAAATATAAAAACTGGCTATTCTGAAGTTGTAAGATTAAAAGAAGAATTTAATAATAAAGAGAGCAATTTATCTAGAATGTCAAACTATAGGCCTATTAAAGCTCATAGAATAGCATTTAATGAGTTGGCTAAATCTCCGTTTACACCTGATTCCAAAAGGTGCTATATACTTTCAGGTTCTTATGGAACTGGTAAATCTCATTTGTGCTTAATGTTAGCAAATTATTTTAATCAGCCTTCTACAAATGAAAAAATGAATGATTTTTTTGAACAATATAAATCTTCAGAAAAAGAAGATAAGGTAGATGATCTTAAAGCTGAACAATTAAAAAATCGTAGAGTAGAAGGAAAATTTTTAGTAGCAATTTGTGATTATGACTTAAATGATAGTTTCGAAACTGTTGTTTTAAGGGCAGTTAGAGATGCATTAAACAGAGAAGGAATTAGTGAAAATGAAATTAATAGTATTTATTTTGAAGCAGTAAAAAAGATAAATAGCTGGAAAAACTCTAAAAATGATTATTTTCAAACTGAATTCAAAAAAAAATTAGAAGATTCTTATCCTGAGTGGACAATTGGTAGATTAAAAGATTCTCTAAACAATTATGATAAAGATGCTTTAAATATTTTTAAAGAAATACATAAAAAAATAACTACTGCTAATTTCACTTATGATGCAGATAATTTAAATGAGATATTAGATGGATTAATCAATTCTGAAGTAATTAAAGATAATTTTAATGGAATGGTTATTCTCTTTGATGAGTTTGATTATCAATTAGAAAATAAAAGAATTTCTTTAAATTCTTTTCAAAAGTTTGGTGAGAAATGTGAAGAATCTTTTAAAACTAATTTTCCTTTACTATTCGTAGCAACTACTCATAGGTCTTTTACGAGCTATACTGATTACTATAACCAAGCTGATTTTAAAACAGTTAGTGATAGAGTTGATGAAATAGCTATGGAAACAAATGGTATTGAAGACATAATAGCAGCTATTGTTAATCCTCAAAAAGATTCTGAACTTTGGAAGCAAAAAATAAACCCCCACAAACAAGTTTTTACTGAACTTGCAAACAAATGTGGAGATTTGAAAATATTTGATTGGTTAAGTCGTCCTAAGTTAAGAAATAATATTGTCACCAATATTTACCCTATGCATCCTTTAGCAACTTATTGTTTAATGCAATTATCACTAGATTTAGGTTCGAATAACCGTTCAGTTTTTAAATTTTTTGCTTCTAAAAAAGAAATAGAAGAGTCATATTATGATTTTGCAAATAAAAATGATATTTTAGATGCTGAAGGTAAATTGAATCTATATTCTGTAGATCGACTATTTGGTTATTTTTCCAATGAAATTAGTTCAAATAATGATGAATTGTATAATACAGTTAGAGAAAAAATTAGAGATTATGAATCATCAGTAAGAGAGTTTAATAAATTTATAAAAAATTCAGATGAGTTACCTCTTAAAAAGGACTTTTATAAAAGAATATTAAAAACAATGTTAATAAATAGACTAAGCGGTATTATAAATGATGTCAGCAATCTAGAATTTGGTTTAAATATTATGAATAAAAGAGACAAGGTAGAATTAGAAAGAGCTCTTAAAATTTTGCAGCAGAATAGAATTATATTTAAAGATGTAGATAAAGAAATATTTGAGTTTAAAAGAAGTGATTCTTTAGATGTCAGTCAAAAGATTAGAGATATTAAATATAAGGATGAAAGTAAGCCCAAAAATGTTTTTGAAGAAATTAATAATATGATTTCTAATTTATCTAATTCTAGTACAAAGAAATTATTAAGAAATAATAAGTTTATTGAAGCTAAAAGGTATAATAGTGATTTTTTAGAAGATAAAAGATTTAGAATCAAATTTATAACATTGAAAGAATTTGAAGAAGATAATTTGTTTGATAAATTAATATCAGAAGTTGAAGATAAATTGTTAGATGTTGATGGATATGAGGGTATATATTTAATAGTAACTTGCGAAACAGAAGATGAAATAAATGTTGCTAAAAAAATTGCTCACAAAAATAATTATGACAGAATTTTGGTATCAATTCCTAAAAATGAAATCCCAATATTTAACAGAGTTCATACGATAAAAGCAATAAATCAAATTGAAAGAGATGGATTATCGACTCAAGATATAATGCTAATAAATGAAAAATTGGGAGAACAGGATAAGAAGTTAGGAGAAGCTTTATCAAAATATTTAAACAAGAATAATATGAATTATTTTACAGTTAAAGGGAAAATTTCGACTAATGTTAATGAAAATAAAGAACCGATTGATAAATTAATGGAGAGTATTTATGGAGACAAAAGAAATCTTATACAACATAAAGATTTAAATTGTAAACATAAATTTAGTAAATCACGGGCAACAGCATTAAAAGAAGCAGTAAATGATTTGTTAAACTTTTCAAAAGACATTAAATTTAATACTCAAAGCAGTGCAGATTCTGGTGATATAAGATATTTAAGAAAAGTGTTTCATGATAAAAAAATAATTGAAAAAATAGATAATAATAATAGAATTTTTTGTAAGATCAATAGGAATATGAGCAATTATGGTTCGCTACCAGCTTTAAAAGACATGATTAATGAAATCAAGAATGCTGAAAATGAACTCAACCTCATTAATTTTGTTAATAATTATGTTAAAGATTATGGTCAAGGTTACAAGGCTATTATTTTATTTCTAGCTTTTGTGTTAAGATATTTTAAAGATTCATTGATGGTAATACCAGAAATTGATGAAGCAGGAAATTTAAGAATAAAAGATTTCCAAACTTTATATGAATTGGTTTATGAAAAAAAGAAAAAGAATGCAGTGTTACAATATAGAGAGCTGCATGAGCCAGATAAAAAAATGCTTACTAAATTATCTAATTTATTTAGCAAAGAACACGAAAGCACAAATAATATTGAATATATATATGATAGAATGGTAGAATGGTATAATGATTTGCCAAATATTTGTAAAGCAGAAGATATTTACGATGACAAGAGAGTTCGGTTTGTAAGGGCTTTTTCTGAAATAAATAATATTAATCCAAGAAAGTTTTTATTAGATGAAATAAAAAAAATATATAGTATAGATTCTGATGATTGGTTGGATGATGAGATGATTGAAGAACTAGTTAGCAAGATTAAAAGAGATAAAAGCAAAATAGAAAATGGTTTTGATTATGTAAGAGGTAAAATTGTTGAAGGGTTAAAAGAAATTTTTTCTTCAGAAGCAATAAATGAAGATAAACTAATAGAAGAAATAAAAAAATGGAATGAAGGATTAAAAGAAAAAGATGTTGATTTAGAAGTAGAATTTGAAAATAATCACACAGGAATTTTATTGAAATATATAAAGAGAGATATTAAGTTTAATAAGATGTTTTTGGAAGGGATTGCTACTGAGACGGTAGGAAGTGTAGAAAATTGGAGTAAAGATAGAACTGAAGAATATTTAAATATTATTGATACTGCAAAGAGAGAAATAGAAAATTTTTCTAAAGTTGATATTCCTAATTATAACTTTGAAGGGAAAAACAAAAAAGAGCTAAATGATGTTGTATATTATAATGATATTATTCAAATTAATATTGAAGCAAAAAAATCTCATAGTTTTATTTATTTAACTTCAAATGGCGATGATCCAAGAAAAGACAATGTCCAAAAATTACAGAATGATAAGCTAATCGAATTTAAAACTAGTGATAATAAAAAAATTAAGTTTTGTGCTAAAAATAAAGAAGGTAAATTCAGTAAAGTTATAACTTTTGATCTAAAAAATAAAGATAAAAAATATATATCTACAGTTACAAAAAAGAACAATTATGTGAAACAAAAATTAAAATATGATAACACAGATCAATTTCAAGAAGATATTGATGAATATGAAATAACTGCTTATTTACCAAATGATGAAAGTAGTTTCAAAATATTTTTAAAAGATATTATTAGAAATTCTAAGGAAAAATATTCTATTTCTGATGATGAGATTAAAGATATTTTTAAAGAAATAATTGATGAAATGTAGGTGTAAATGATGAATAAAATAATTATTTATAGTGATTCTAACAACATTATTGAACCTCAGAGTGAAAATGTTCTTGAAATTAATGATATTTCTGATTATGTTTATGGTTATCATAGCATTCAAGATGCAATATATAATAAAAACCAGTTGGAAATGATTGTTCGAGATAAGTATTGTTTAAATGCTTTTATTAAAATGCAGAAGATGTATGGAGAAGAAAAAATAAAAATAAAGAAAAACTATTATAGGGAAAAAATTGAAGATATTATTGATATGAAAATACCTGATTATATAAAAAAGGATGATCTGATTGGAATTGATTTTTTAGAAAAAAGTAAAGAAATGAATACTGAAAAAGGAGGTGGATTTGAAGAATTTGTTTTGACAAATATATTAAATGATTTTTTTGCTTATAAAAGCTTTCCAATTAAAAATATACTTTCTTTTTTTGATCAATTAGATCTGGACGTTATTAAAAATAATAAAAAAAATAAGTTGTTCAAAAAAGTTTTTAAAAGTAAGATAAATTCATGGAAAAAGAAAACTGATGATGAACTTATTTTAAAACTAATAGATTTATTTCTATCTGATTTTAAAAACCTATATAAAAATATTTCTACCTACAATTTAATATATACTTACCCTGAAAATTTAGTCAATAAATTAATTGATAAAGAATATATGTTTATAAAAAATCTTAACTTTAAAAAAGATGGAAAAAAAAGAGATAATATATTGAATCTAAAAAAAATCGAAAAGTTTATAGAATACTATTTAAACACTAAGAAAGTAAAAGATATTAAATCTGGTGAGATAGAATCTATAATCCATAACTTATCTGGTAATTTTAAATTTGAATTTAATTATATAATAAATATAATATCAGAGGACCCTACATTAATTGACAATGCTTTATTGACTGAACTTAAAACAAAATATAAAAATATTATAGACTATAATGATAGAAATAAATTAAATAATTTAATTCCACCAGATAGACCAGAATCTCCAGCTCAATTAGATAGTTTGAATGAGTGGTTTAACTGGTTGACTAATCAATACTTTGACTATAGATTTTGGCTGGAAAATAATAATAAGGAAGATGATGAGATAAACAAATATTCTTTTTTATATTCAAGTTGGTTATTTGAAAACTATATAAAGTTATTGTCAACTGAAGAAAATGTCATGCCTAAGATAATCACCTCCAAATTAGGAGATGCTTTGGAGGATGATAAAACTATAATCATAATAATGTTAGATAATTTCAATTACAAGTATGCTGATCAACTTATCGAAATATTTAATAAAAAAAGTTATACTAATTTCAAAAAGGAACCTATATTGTCAATGATACCTAGTGAAACATATATTAATAAAGGGACTTTACTTAGTATGAATACATTTGAAGTTGATGAAAAGCCAGACTACAATAAACTTTGCGAAAACATTGGAAAAATGTATAGCAAAGATGCTAAATATTTATCTACTATAGGTAAATTAAAAGAAAGTGAAATTAAAAAAAATTATCTTTATATAGTCAACTATTTAATGCTTGATAAAACTCTTCATGAAAACCAAAACCAGGCGGCTTCTTCACTTCCTAATCGAATAAAGAATGAGTTAGAGGCCATAGTTCAAATAATTGATGATTCTATAAATGATACAAACAAATTAGAAACTGAAGTTTATATAATACCAGATCATGGAAGTGTTAAAATACCTAGTAGCAGAATGAATTTGATACCTGGGTTTGATGAGATTAATATAATTGATGATGGTTATCGTTCTGTTAAGATCTCAGATAGAAATTTAAAACAGATAAAAAAATCTGATCAGGATTTTTATTATATTATGGATAAAAACAGGTTTGGTGTACCGCACAATTATCTTATTGCTAAATATTACTATCGTTTTAAAGAAACTAATAATAGCTTTTATGTTCATGGAGGGCTTTCACCTGAAGAAACTATTGTTCCGTTATTAGGATTTAAGAAAGATAACGATAATGTAGAAATTGAACTACCCAATTTAAATATAAAAACAAAAAGTATTAGAAAATCCGTAAAGAACGAAATAGAGTTTGGTTTAAAAAACAGTAATCCATTTTCATTAAATGATATGAAAATTGAACTTGCAAATTCTGAAATGAAATGTCCAAACAAGACTAAATATTTGGAAGCTGTTGATGCTTTTGAAGAGGAAAAAATATTATTTAATAAAGTTGAAATATCGAATAATAAATCTACGATCACTTTACTGGTTGATGTTAGTTTTAACTATTTAAATAATAAATATGATAAAAGATATAAGTTTGAGTTATCTATAAAATCAATTCAAGAGAACAGTTTTGACTTAAATGATTTATTATAAGAAGGTGGGAAAATTTTGAATTTTGAAAGGAAAGCCAAAAATTATTTTGGAGAGGTAGTTATAAATAAAACTTTAATGCAAAAGGCAGGATTTTCATCCAGGGCTATTCCTACTTTTGTTGGAGAATGGATTTTATCAAGTTTTATTAAAGAAGATAAATTAAATGATGAAACGAGGCAAAAAATTTCTTTATTCCTTAATAAGTATTTTCCAACTAAAAGTAGAAAAGAAGAAATAAAAAATAGATTACTTAATTTTGATAGAGTTAAATTGTTGGATGATTATAGAGTTTTTGTAAACTTAAAAACTGGAGACAGAAGATTAAAAATTCCATTTTTAGATATGGATAATTGTAGAATTAGTGATAATATAATAAAAGAAAACGAAATGTTACTTACTAGCGGAGTTTGGGGTGTTGGAGAGTTAATGTACACACCTCCTTCTGATAATAAGGATAAAGGTGAGGTTTGGCTCAGAGATTTTAAACCTTTTCAGGTTGGTTATATTGATTTAGAATATTACAAAGAATGTCGGAAACATTTCAATCATGAAGAATGGATTAATCTAATTGTCTCAAGTATGGGATTTAATCCCACTATTTATAGTAATAGAGAAAAACTTTTATTGATAACTAGAATTCTACCAATTGTAGAGCCTAGAGTTAATTTAATAGAATTAGCCCCTAAAGGTACTGGAAAATCATATATATATAACAATGTATCAAGATATGCAAGGGTTGTTGGAGGGGGCAAAATAACTCCTGCAGTAATGTTTCATAATTTAAATACAAATACACCAGGTTTAATAACTAGATATGATTTAATAGTACTTGATGAAGTTCAAAGCGTATCGGGAGATAGTAAAGGAGAATTAATTTCAGGTTTAAAAGGTTATCTAGAATCAGGTAAATTTAGTCGAGGAAATACAGAAGCTACTTCTGAGGCTGGTTTTGTTATATTAGGGAATATAACTCTTAATGAAAATAAAATACCTGCTTATCAAGAAGAAGGTATTTTTAATGAAATCCCTAATTTTTTGCAAGAAACAGCTTTTATAGATAGGATTCATGGATTGATTCCAGGGTGGGAATTGCCTAGAGTATCTAAAAATACCCCCTCAAATAAGTTGGGTTTAAAGGCAGATTTCTTTTCAGAAGTGTTACATCAACTAAGGGATGAAGTAGAATATTCTGATTTTGTAAAAGTGAACATGAATTTAAAAAATTGTGATGATCTTAGAGATAGTAAAGCTATTACTAGATTAGCAACAGCATATTTGAAAATTATTTTTCCTGATTTGAATTTATCTTTAGAAGAATTTAATGAACATTGTTTAAAACCAGCAGTAGAAATGAGACAAAGAATCAGAGATGAATTGTATAAAATGGATGATGAATATGAAAAAGTTAATATAGAAATTAGATAACTGAATTTCCAGATGTTATAGTTGATTTTTTAACTAAGAGAAAGGAATTTTTATGTCAATACATGATATTATAAAAAAACAATTTCATAATATAATTAACGCAGACAATGGCAGTTCAACTTTTAAAGTTGACTTTCATATTCACACATTTTGTTCTAATGACTATGAATTCAAAGACAAAAATTATAAAGATGTTGATTTTAAAGAAATAGAGCAATATGGAATTGTGAATAATTATTTCACAAAAAAACAAATTGAAACATACAAAAAAACTTTAAAATTAGAGAATGAAGAGATAAAAGATCAAATTATGTCTTCATTATTAATTAATAAATTTATAGAGAGCAATTTAAATCTAGCAGTAATAACAGACCATAACACTGTAGCAGCTTATGAAAAGTTATTAATTGCAAAAAATGATGTAGATAAGGGTAATAAAGATTCGAAGCATCTTAATATATTACCGGGGGTAGAGATTACTGTATCTAATCAGAAACATCTAATTGCAATATTAGATCCAAAAAATTATCTAGATCAATGGAGAAAAATAAAAGAAGACATTAATTTTATTGGCAAAGAGGGGGACCCTAAACTTGCTACAACAGAAAGTATAAATAATACTATTAATATTATTAAGAGTCATGGTGGAATTACTTACTTGCCTCATTTAGATACATATGAGAAAAGAATAAAAGAATTGAAAGATCAGACCTGGATAATGATTTTTAATAATCCTAATTTAGATTTGATTGGTTTAAATAACCTTTATCATAAAAAACATATAATAGAAGAGATTAAAAATGATAACTCACTTTCCTTTGTAACAGATTCTGACGCACATCAATTAGATAAAATTGGAACAGGATATGCCAAAATAAAAATGCAATTTCCATGTTATGAAAATTTAAAAATGAGCATAAAAGAGTCTAGCTTGAGAATTAATCAAAATTTTAACGAAAATAAGTTAGAAAACATGATATTAGGAATTGCAATTAAAGGCGGTTTTATTGATAACCCGAGAAAAGAATGGGAGTTATTTTCTTTTAATAAAGACCTTAATTGTATCATTGGGGGGAGAGGGACTGGAAAAAGTACGTTACTTAATTATATTGTTCAATTGATTGAAGCTGAAGTTTCAGAAAAACAGTTAAATTTTATAGGAAAATCTGATATGGTATTAATATTCATTAAATCAAATATAAGATATTATTGCTTGAAATATAAGTTTGAAAAAGATATTGATAATTATGATAAAAAGGTCACTTTCCCTAGTATTTCTAAAGATGGTCTAGAATATAAGAATATAAAGCCATTATTAACAACTTATTTAATTGATAAATCTGATCAAGATATAAAAATCAAAAATATCAATAAAAATAAAGTGTTAAAAGAGTTAGAATTAGAAACTTATTTACAAACAGAAATAACAAATTTAACAAAAAAACAACACAAGCTTAATCATTGGTTTGAAAGTTTCATAAAAAACCATAGTAGTTTTAGAGAGGAATTTAGTCTTATTAATTCTAGATTATTAAAACAAACTGATGATTTAATCAGAAAATCACCTAATTATTTTAATAATGAAATTATGAAAAACCACATTGAAAAACTGATTAGTGAAATATATAATATCAAAAAAGAAATCATTGACATTTATAAGGAAATTGTGAATAAGCTAAATAATATTTTAGAAGGTAAAATAATAATAGAAATAAATCTGGAGAATGAGAAGAAATACCTAGATGAATTAGAAAAAGTATTATATGAAAAAAGAGAATATGATTACAATAGACAAGAAGAAATAAAGAATAAAGCAATTAATAATATCAGTATTTTTGAAAACATAAACTTAAACAAATTACTAGATAAAGTATATAATAATGAAACAGATGCTATTATTAAAATGACAGGGTTTGAATTGGATTATAATTATAAATATGAAGATGTAGAAAGAGAGATAACTGATATAACGGAAAAAGAAATAGTTAATTATTTAATAGAATTGATAAGAGAAGAAATACAAACTTTTTTAAAATATATTTTCAAAAATAAAAAAACAAACATTAAAATAAAACTAAATGTGAATTCGCATTCAAAAAACAACAATAATAATTTCAAATCATTAAGCAACCTTTCATATGGTCAAAAAAGTGTTGCAATGTTAACTATTATTTTAGAAGGTTTCACAAAATTAGGGATGGATATTCCTCTTATAATTGATCAACCTGAAGATCAGCTAGATAATGCATATATATCGGAGCATTTAATTAATAATATTAGGAAAATAAAAGGAAAAAGACAAGTTATTTTTGTTACTCATAATCCTAATATACCAATAAGTGGAGATGCTGAAAATGTGTTTTGTTTAAAATCAGATGGAATAAATGGTTGGCTATTAAAAAATGGTTCAATAGACAAGAAACATATATTAGATTTTATTATCAAAACTTTGGAAGGCGGAGAAGAGGCTTTAAGACTTCGGCTTAATAAATATTCAGAGTTGGATTTAAAAATGATAAAATGTAAATAATTTCAAAAATTAAATCATAAGCTATTTGAAATGAAGCTAATATTTTTAATTATTATACATCAATGATATTATATCTTTCATATCAATGCAACATAAGTTATGTTAAGTCGCATTAGTTTCAAGTTGTTTTTTCATTGTAATTACAAGGTTAATGGCAATTTTCCAGCAACTAATTTATTTTCAATGAACTTTATCATATATACTTTTCCTATTTAATGGTGTATAATGGATCTAAATTATATTTATGATAGGAGATGGGTTTAATGAATAAAGTCGATCCAATCAGAGATAAAAGTTTAATTGAAGAAATCAAGACTGAGCTATTAAAAGATAATTACCGCAATTATTTGCTTTTTGTTTTAGGAATTAATACTGGATTAAGAATTGGTGATATCTTAAAGCTAAAAGTTCAGGATGTGAGGAATAAAACCCATATCATTTTAAAGGAGCAAAAGACAGGAAAGACTAAGAAGTTCTTTATCAATTCTGTTTTGCGAGAAGCTCTGGATAGGTATATTAAAAACATGTCCGACCATGAATATTTATTTCAGAGTAGGAATGGAACCAATCAACCATTATCCCGCAGCCAGGCATATAGGGTGTTAAATAAAGCAGGAGAAACTGTAGGCTTAGATAATATAGGCTGTCACTCTACGCGTAAAACATTCGGCTATCATCATTATAAGCAGTACAAAGATGTGGCCCTGTTGCAGGAGCTGTTTAATCATTCTGCTCCCAGTATTACTTTAGAATATATTGGAATTAACCAGGATGTTATGGATAATTCAATGAAGAACTTTTCATTATAATAAATTTTACCTCTAAGATATTTTTTTAATTTGACTACATTTAAGTGATTAAAAGACTATTTTTTGATAATAAAGTTATGGTTCAATTAATATTAAGGAGGTATAAAATGAGAAAAGGTTATATTTATTGTTTTACAAATTTAACTAATGGGAAAAAATATATTGGTCAAACAGTTAACATTACAAAGAGAAAAAATCAACATCTAAATAACTTTAAAATACCATTTGATAAAATATATAATAGAGACAATACGAAATCATTTAAGTTTGAAATTTTAGAAGTTGTTGAGGAAAAGTATTTAGATGACCGTGAAATGTACTGGATTGCATATTATGATACTTTTCATGGTCCAGGTTATAATCATAATCCTGGTGGGCGAGTTCTTAAGGGAGCAGACTCACCTTTGACAGTTATTGAAAGTCAAGAAATAGGAGATCAAATTTATAACGAATATAAAAACACAGATATCAAATTGTTAGATTTAGCAGATAAGTATGGAATTAGTAAGAACACAGTACAAAGAATATCTAATGGAGAGCATTGGGCAACTGAGGGGTATGAAAAATTTGATAGAAAGACTTCGATGGAAGAAGCAATAGAAATTTATGAGTATTTTAGAGATAATCCTAAAACCTCTTATAAAGAAGCTGAAGAACTATTTGATGTAAAGGAGGGGGTCATTTATAAAATACTAAATGCAGATAGAAAAGATCTAGAAGGATTTGAACCATTATCTTATTATTATGAGCCTTTGAGTGGTGCAGAACATCCTTCTACAAAAACAAATGAAGATACTTGTTTGCAAATATATGAAGAGTATAAAAATAGAAAGTTTAAAAATCGATTAGAAACCAAAAAATTTAAAGAAGAACTATCTGAAAAATTTGGAGTTCCAATATTTATTATTGAGTCAATTATCTATGCAAATCATTGGAGCACAGAAGGTCGAGAACCTTTGAAAAGATTTGATTGGCCTAAAGAAAAATCTTTAAACATATATAATAAATATAAGACTGAAAAATTTACTCAAAAAGAATTAGCTAACGAATTTAATGTTAGTGAGGATTCTGTAAGGAGAATTGTGAATTGTGAGCATCATCATACAGAGGATCTTAGCCCCATAAACTTTGAAGTTTCTTTTCCTGGTGAAGAAAATCCTAATAGTAAGGTATCAAAAGAAATGGGTCGAAAGATATATAATGAGTTTAGGGATAATCAAAAAATTACTAAAAAAATGCTTGCTAAAAAATATGAATTATGTACTGAGACTATTCGAAATATTGTTTATGGAAAACACTATACAACAAAAGGTTTATCTTCACTTCGTCGAAAACCGAAACCCAAAATAGGGGCAGATGTTACTAAAGAGTTAGCACTTATAATTTATTATACATGTAAATTAAAAAATTCAGATAAAGAATATTTGGCTAAAAAGTTTAATATTTCTCTAACTACAGTTAATGCAATAACTAATTCTAACCATAAGTATACAAAAAAACTATCTAAGTTAAATGACAACATAACTCATAAAACTGTTTGTCAAGTTTTAAGTGGTTATTATAGAGATAATTATACTCAACAAGAACTTGCAGATAAATATAAAATTAGTGATTCTACAGTATATAGGATTGTCCATTTTGAACAAAAATATAGTAAAGCATTTGATGAATATTTTAATTAATTCATTTTCACACTCTAAAAATCATATTGCAATTACCTATACAAGTTAAATATTAATTATTCCAAAAGTAAACAAAATATTTCTATAAAAATGACTAATATGTGTTAGGATAATTCTTGACTTTTCAACCCAAATAATGTAGTCTAGAAACTACGGAAGGTTTTGCAGGGTCAAAAGTGTTAATACCCAAAAAGTCAAACGCTTTTCAAATTTTAATACTGGAAATCTTACTTAAATAACTCTAAATATTTTTTAAAAATGGTCTTTTTTATTGTCGTCAAGACAGCTTACTTAGCAACTTAAACAGCTCATAAATGCTGTCAGTTCAATGAATATAATTTTTTCTCATAAATTCCTTGACGATAATAAGAGTAGCTGTTATAATATTTATTGTTGCTTAAGAAAAGTTTCAGCGTGCGCCCGTAGCTCAACTGGATAGAGCGATTGACTACGGATCAGTAGGCTAGGGGTTCGAATCCT
>Ga0208550_10038_pt1 | contig 40271 bp, 39 predicted proteins | sample Wag4S2014_12_3_FD_187356 | JGI IMG/M metagenome (GOLD analysis project Ga0208550, IMG submission 187356) | Deep subsurface shale carbon reservoir microbial communities from Ohio, USA - Utica-2 Time Series 2014_12_3 (SPAdes) (version 2) ... | reverse complement strand
TTTTAAGCTTTATTCACCTCTCTTTTTTGAATCTGCAAATATAAAATTTATCTCATAATATTTTAAGTGCAAATTCCATGCCATCTTTAGCACTTAATAATAATAAAATAGATTTTTTGCTAAATAGTTGTAATCATAGGAAGTATAACCTGTTATCAAATTCTTATCTTATCATTAAAAGTTCAAAAAATTAAAATTTATATATCAAAATGAGAATTAATCGTGTTTACTTAAAGGTCAAGCCTATTATATCAAGATATATAATAACTATTATCATTTTGAAATAAAATCTCATAATGAGAATGTATTTTTTAGTAAAAATAAAAAAATGACATCTCGCTTTGAGATATCATTCACAAATAAATCTTCAGTTATGCTTAACAATAGAGGCTTTAAAGAACTTTCTTCTCTTTTTGAGATTCTATATCGATTTGAGATTCTTCTATGTTAAATTTCTTTAGTTTTCTATATAACGTAGCTCTTCCAATACCTAAAGCTTTAGCTGCTTTCTCTTTGGCTTTACTAGTTATACCAAACTTCTTCAATGCTTCAATAATTGCTCTTTTTTCTAACTCATTAATAGTAGGAATATTAGAAAAATTACTATTTTCTGCTTGATTGCTTTTAATTCTTTTGGGAAGACTTTTTTTCGTAATATATCTAGCAGTTTCAAGATTAACTGCATACTCAATAGTATTCTCTAGCTCGCGAACATTTCCAGGCCAAGAATAATTAACTAATTCCCGCTTTACCTCCTCTGTAAAACCTGTAATCTCTTTATTTAACAAATTAGAATACTTCTTCAAAAAAGAATGCAGTAATAAACAGATATCTTCTTCTCGTTCTCTCAATGGTGGTATATAAAATGGAATAACATTCAATCTATAAAACAAATCCTTTCTAAACTCATCTTCTTCAACCATCTTTTCTAAATTCTGATGAGTCGCTGCAATAATTCTTACATCAATATCAATAGATTTAACTCCACCTACTCTTTCTATCTGCTTACTTTCAATCACCTTTAACAATTTAACTTGAAAGTGTAGAGGCATATCCCCAATTTCATCTAAAAAGATCGTCCCTTTATGAGCAATTTCAAATTTTCCAGGCTTCCCTCCCTTTTTAGCTCCAGTAAAGGCTCCTTCTTCATAACCAAATAACTCTGATTCTAATAATGACTCAGGGATAGCAGCACAATTTACATTAACAAAAGCCCCTGAACTTCGATCACTTTCTTCATGAATCGCTTTAGCAAACATACTTTTCCCGGTGCCACTTTCGCCACGAATTAAGATTGTTGAATCGGTTTTAGCTACTCGCTGCATCTGTTTTTTAACTTTAATGATCTGATTGCTTGTTCCTTTAATATCATCAAAAGTAGTCTTTTTATTCTCAGCAATAATTTCATTAGCTAAACGCTTCATTTCATCTAATTTTCTAAAAGAAATAGTAGCTCCTAAAACATTACCATTATCTTTAATTAAAGTAACATTACAGATAAGATTAATTTTCGTATTCCCTTTTGTATATTCTGTCTTTATCTCAAAATAATTGGATTCTTCTTCCTCCATATTATTAAACACCTTATCTAAATCTAACTCCGAAAAGAAAGTATTAATATGTTCTCCTACTTGTGCTGAACTGATATTTAGGATTTTTTTAGCTGATTGATTTATATGCGTTATTCTTCCCACAGCATTAGTCGCAATAATTCCCTCATGTACCGAATTAATTACTGCTCTAAATTTATTAGCTATAACTGTAATTCTACTCTTCATCTCTCTTTCTCCTAAACTACTAGCTAAAAATTGTGAAACTTTTCTTAAAAAAGTAATTAAACTTAAACGCTCCTCAATTAAATTTTGACGCTGTTTCTCATTAAAAGCCATTAAGGAAAGAGAACCTATCGTTTCATCTTCGAAATTAATTGGGCACATAATCACAGACCATACTGGACAGTCATCCTTGCAGTTGCTACATAATTCACTGTTCTTAGTATCTTCAACAACTAAAGCTTTATCTGGATTATTGAGTAAATAGTGAGTCATTGACCCCGGTTGGTACTGAGTACTTACCTCTCCTTGATACTTTCCAGTTCCGGCTACTACTTCCAAATCATTATCGATTATCGCCACTTCATAATCTAAAACAGCTGCAAAAGCATCAGCTACTTGTTGAATAAAAAGCTTCACATCTTTTAATTGAACCATATCAAAACCTCCTTTTTATCAAAAAATTATGAATATTCAAAAGAAATTTACCTTACAGTTCAATTTCTACAAATACTTAATAAACTCCTTTATTACCTAAATTTTGATTAATAAGAGTCGAGTAAAACATAGATTTTCTAAATATAAAAAGCTCTTACTTATATCTAGTAATATAAGCAAGAGCTAGAGTTAATTTAATCTTTATTATTTTAAATTATCCATGAATTGCCATACCAAATATATCCTCAGCTGCTTCTAAAACTGATTCTGCTAAAGTTGGATGGGCATGAATTGTATTTACTATATCATTTATAGTTAATTTCTTCTTTACTGCTAAAGCAATTTCATGAATCAAATCAGAAGCATGGGGTCCCATAATATGTCCGCCTAAAATCACTTTACTTTCGGAATCTGCAATAATCTTGACTAATCCTTGTGTTTTATTAAGCGTTACTGCTTTACCATTTCCTTTAAAGAAAAATTTACCGATTTTAACATCCAGGCCTTGTTCCTCAGCCTCCTGAGTATTTATTCCGACACTAGCTACCTCAGGGTGGGTAAAAATAGTATTAGGTACCACTCTATATTCCATCTCTTTCTCTTCACTTAAAATATTCTCAACTGCTACTATCCCTTGTTTAGAAGCCACATGAGCTAATTGAATTTTATTAGTAACATCTCCAATCGCATAAATTCCATTAACTTCTGTCTTTAAATATTCATCAACTGAAATAGCACTGTTTTTAGTCTCTAATCCAATAGCTTCTAAGTTCAATCCACCTACATAAGGCTTTCTGCCAATAGCCAAAAGTGCCATCTCTGCTTCCAAAGTATCACCCTCTACTAAGTTAGCCTCAATTCCTTGTTCAATAGTTTTGATGTCTTTAATCTTAGTTTCCGGTTTAAATTTAATCCTAGCTCTCTTAAAAGCACGAGCTAAATTTTGACTAATCTCTTCATCCTCTGTTGGTAATAATCTAGGCATTACGTCTACAAGAGTAACCTTAACTCCTGCCGTAGCAAAGATTGAAGCAAACTCACACCCAATTACTCCAGCACCTACGATCAACAAACTTTTAGGCAATTCATCTAGATTTAATATTTCCTTACTAGTAACCACTTTATCACCATCATAATTGAAGTCATCTAAAATGATCGGTTGCGAACCAGTAGCAATAATTACATTATCCGCTTTAACGTTAGTAACTTCATCATTACCATCTATCTTTAATAAGTTTTTGCTTTGAAAAGAAGCAGTTCCAGAAATAACATCAATTTCATTCTTCTTCATTAAGTACTCAATACCTTTAACTAACTGACTAACTTTACGATCTTTATTCTTAGAAACACTCTGCCAGTCAATCTCAAAATCATCAACTTTAACACCAAAACGCCGAGCATTTTTAACATTACTTATTACATCACAGGTAGCAGTTAGAGCTTTAGTCGGAATACAACCTCGATTTAAACAGGTTCCACCTAATTCATCTTTCTCAATCAAGCATACATCTGCACCTAATTGAGCAGCCTTAATAGCGGCTACATAACCTCCTGGCCCACCCCCAATAATAGCAATATCATATTCTTGCATGATTTTTTAAGCCTCCTTATAAACTTATAATTCAATCTTATATCCGATCCTTGTAGTTAATAATCTTGTATGACTAATTGCTAACACCAAAAATTTCACAATGCTCTTAATATAATAATTTTTACCAAACTTCACTATCGCCTATTTAATTTCCTCATCCTTAACCTTAGCCTTAACCTGCATTTTTCTGGGCTTCACTGTCTCGCCCAGCCTACAAGTCAAGGCTGGGCGCAAGCCTATGTTAAACTCTACTTCTAATTCAAAAGCTCTTTTCTGGGCTTCACTGTCAACTGTCAACTATCAACTGTCAACTAATACACCCTATCTTTTATAATTCCATTCCTTACTATTATACTTTTTTTCTGCTAGCTCTTGAGCTAATTTTAACTCTTTATCAGTTAGCCTACCTTCTTCTAAAGTAATATCTAGTCCTTTTTCCATACCTTTTTTAAAAGCGTCTATTAAACCTTCTAAATTAAACTTCTTTCCACTAGCTTCATGAATAGTAGTCGCTTTTTTAGTAAATATCTCTTTAAATCTTTTCCTTCTTCTTTCATTTTTAAAATTAAGAAGAGAGAATAATTTATCTATATCTTGAGTATGAAGTATTGAGCCGTGCTGCAAGATGACTCCATCTCTTCTTGTTTGAGCACTACCAACTATTTTTTTATCATCAACTGTTATTTCATACCAAGATGGGGCATCAAAGCAAGCTGCACTCTGACTCTTTTCTTTCTTCTCTTTATCAGCTAAAGATATCATTTCAGCATTAACCCCTAATTCTTGTAATCCAGCTAGCAATCCTTGACTAATTATCTTATAAGATTCAATTACCGAATCTGGCAAAAAGTCAAATTCTTCAGCAATTAATAAGCTATAAGTTAATTCATCATCATGTAAAACTGCTCTTCCTCCGGTTAAACGTCGAACAATATCTATTCCTTCTTCTTCACAAGCAACAGTATTCACCTCTTGCTCTAAACTCTGAAAATAACCTAAAGAAATAGCTGCTGGCTCCCACCCATAAAACCTAATAGTCGGAGGAGCTTCACCAGCTTTAATACTTTCCATTACAGCTTCGTCTAAAGCCATATTCATTGCCCCATCAGAATAACCGGTATATAATAAACGCCATTTCATTTTACTCATTATTAAACACCAACTGACTTTCATTTACCGCCTCTTCTATTTCTTCAAATTCTAATGAACGAGGATAATTATAAATAATACCACCTGGTTTTTCATTATAATAAGGCCGATTACAATCGGGACAGCCTATTGTTTCAAACGCTTTACCATCACTTAACAACTGTTTTAGCTCTTCATTCTGTATATCAATATTAATTAACTTGCCGTTACTAAAAATAAAGTTATTTAATTTGAAATTATGCTTATAAATTAAATAATTAGCTATTTGAACCCGTCGATACTTGCCTATGTCTGGACGTGGATGATCGGCTAACTTAGTTCCTGATAAAGGAGTAAAAGCAAAAATACCCGTTTTTACTTTTAATTCTTTCAATTCAACTAATAATTTTATTATTTCTGCCTCGTTTTCTCCTAGACCAACAATTATATGAGTAGAAATTTTCCCTGGAAATTTTTTAGCTGCTCTAATCAATAGTTGATACCTTTCGTAATAAGAACCACCTTTAATCTCCTGATATTTAACAGGACTAACTACATCTAAAGCAATATTAACTCTATCAGCACCTGCAGATAATAATTCTTTAACTTCTGCTAAAGAATTAACTTTTTTAGAAACGCAAGTTGGTAGACCTACTTTTTCTTTTAACTGTCTTAAAAAATCAACTGATAATTTCTTTTCTGATGGAGTGTCTACTACTTGTATGCAGGTTCTTTTTAACTTATTATCCTTAGCTGCCAAAGATAAATTATCAATAATATCTTCTTGCTTAAATTTCTGCCATCTAATTCTTGATAAGTTATCTTTATCTGTATCACTATTAGTAGCTTGAGCACAAAAACTACAATCATTACTACACCCTTCTCCAGCCATTAAATAAGCAGTAGTAGGAGGAGCATCGGTCTTTAACCTCTTCATTCCTAGCACATGAGCCGTTCCGGCTGATAATTTAATCATAAAATACAACACTCCTCTCCTTTTTTTATTTCCAACCCTAATTCTTCTGCTTTTTTAATACCAAAGCTCGTAGGAACTACTACTTTATTTACCCCGGCTGCCACAGCATAATAATCCAGTTCAGCTCGATATCTACCTTTAGGCCGCATACAACCAAGATGAATTGGGATATCAGGAAAATTTATCCTAGCTGTAGTCAAAACCTCGATAACTTCTTCTAAAATTGGTGGACTACAGTTTTCATATCTTGTGTCCTTAGTAGGAATAAATACAATAAAAACTAAGCCCTCTGCCCCTAATTCTTTTAAAATTTCTAAAGCTCTATATTCTCCTGCAATCACTCCACCTTTTAAACCAATACAGATATGAGGTAGAACGGTCATCTCTTTTCTTAAGTTTTGGTAAGCCTTAATATAGTCGTCTACTGTTCTATTTAAACCATAAACCTCTTTAATTGTTTCTTGGTCTGCTATGAAATCAAAAGAAACTGAATCTGCTATTTGACTAATTTTAGGAATTTCTTCCTCATCTACTAAGCCTACATGCATATTAAGCTTTTTATCATTACTAATATGCTTTAGTTCTTCTAAATGAGCATCAAAATCTATCTTTCCACTAGAATCGCAACCACCGCTAATTAAACAACTAGAATATTTATTTTTCTCTTGTTTAGCTAAAGAATCTAAAGAATCCATATGTTCTAGATAATGGCCCCCACAATGGGCGCAGTCCAGGTGACACTGATTCCCGGTTAAGCTAACCGGCTTAGTCTCGGTTGGATAATCAAATTGAATGAAAGGTGGGAAGTTCTCTTTACGAACTTCCCAAGCCTCTTTTACTTTCTTTTGTAAAGCAGAAGTTATTCTTCTGATTTCCATCGTAACTTTGGCTTTCTAGCAGCAGTAGCTTCATCTAGCCTACTTACTACTGTATTATGTGGAGCTTCCTGGACTACTTCTGGATTTTCTTCTGCCTCTTTAGCTATCTGAATCATAGTATCTATAAATTGATTTAATGTTTCAACAGTCTCTGTTTCTGTTGGCTCTACCATTAACGCTTCTTCTACAATTAATGGGAAATAGATAGTCGGTGGATGTACTTCAAAATCTAATAGTCTCTTAGCAATATCTAAAGTAGCAACCTTACCTTCTTTTTGACGCTTACCAGAAAGAACAAATTCGTGTTTGCAAACCCTATCATACGGTAACTCATAATATTCTTTTAACTTTTCTTTTAAATAATTAGCATTTAAAACAGCATCTTCACTAACTCTTTCTACTCCTTTAGCTCCTAGAGCTAATAAGTAAGCATAGGCTTTAACTACTACTCCAAAATTACCATAATAAGAACGTACTTTCCCAATTGAATTTGGCATATCATAGTTGAAGTAATATTTATCCTCTTCTTTTTCTACTAAAGGCTTCGGTAAAAATTCGACTAATTCTTCTTTAACACCTACTGGCCCAGAACCCGGACCTCCTCCACCGTGTGGCGTTCCAAAAGTTTTATGAAGATTTAGGTGAATTACATCAAACCCCATATCTCCCGGTCGCGATTTACCCATGATAGCATTAGCATTAGCTCCATCATAATAGAGTAATCCTCCCACATCATGAACTATTTCAGCCATTTCTGTAATATCTTCTTCAAATAACCCTAAAGTATTTGGATTAGTTAGCATCAGTCCAGCAGTTTTTTCACTAACTACTTCTTTTAAAGCATCAATATCAACTAAACCTTTTTTATTAGATTTAACCTCTACCACTTTAAAGCCAACCATAGACGCACTAGCTGGGTTTGTTCCGTGAGCTGAATCCGGCACAATTACTTCTGTCTTTTCAGTTGCACCTTGCTTTTTTAAATAGGACTTAATAATCATTAATCCCGTTAATTCACCATGTGCTCCAGCAGCCGGCTGCATAGTAAAGCGGTCCATACCGGTAATCTCCGATAACTTTCGATCCATGTCATAAATTAATTCTAAGTTACCCTGCACCATACCTTCCGGCTGTAAAGGATGAGTATTAGTAAACCCAGAATATCTAACTACATCTTCATTTACTTTAGCATTATACTTCATAGTACAGGATCCTAAAGGATAGAATCCACTATCTACACCATGATTTCTAGTTGACAATTCTGTAAAATGTCTCACTGCTTCTAATTCACTAACCTCTGGTAGTGCTGGTTCCTCTTTTCGTAAGTAATCAGCTGGAATTTCATCTTCAATATTCATATCACTAAATTCATCTTCGGGGAGAGAAAAGCCAACTCTACCTTCTCTGCCTAAATCAAAAATCAACTCTTTTTCCTTTCTCATTTGATCCCCTCCAATCCTTCTACTAAGTTATCAATCTCTTCTTTAGTTCGTTTTTCAGTTACAGCTAATAACATAGTATTATCTAATGCACTATAGTCGTTCCCTAAATCATGGCCACCAACTATTTTATCCTCCAGCAATTCTTGATTTATTTCAGAAATTGATTCTTCCGTTTGAATGGCAAATTCTTTAAAGAACGGACCATCAAATGCTAATTCATAACCATCTAGCTTAGCTATCCTTTCAGCTGCATAGTGTGCTTTCTTTAATGACTGCTTTGCTACTTCTTTTAAACCTTGTTTGCCCATCAATGTTAGATATACCGTAGCAGCTAATGCATTTAATGCTTGATTAGAACAGATATTAGAAGTTGCCCGTTCACGACGAATATGTTGTTCTCGTGTCTGTAAAGTCAAAACAAAGCCACGATTACCTTCATCATCTACTGTTTCTCCTACAACTCGCCCTGGAATTCTTCTCATATTACGCTTAGTAGTAGCGAAGAATCCAAAATGTGGTCCACCAAAACTCTGTGGATTGCCTAAGCCTTGACCCTCACCAACAACAATATCTGCCCCTAAGTTACCTGGTGCTTCTAAAATAGCTAATGAAATAGGGTCAGCAACTACTACAAATAAAGCATCTACATCATGGGCCAAATCTGCTAATTGAGCTAAATCCTCTAGTTGACCAAAGAAGTTAGGATTCTGTACAATCACCGAAGCTGTCTCTTCAGTAATAACTTCTTTTAACTTATCATGGTCTGTAACTCCTTGATTAAAATCTATTTCCTTTAGAACCAAGTCAGCAGCGCTACAATATGTTACTAATACTTCTCTAATCTCAGGGCTAACAGTAGTCGAAACTACAATCTCCTTTCTACGCCGTTTAACAGCCGTAGACATTAAAGCAGCCTCAGCCGTGGCACTAGCTCCATCATACATCGAAGCATTTGCTACATCTAGCCCAGTTAATTCACAGATCATAGTCTGATATTCAAAGATAGCTTGCAGATAACCTTGACTAATCTCTGGTTGATAAGGAGTATAAGCAGTATAAAATTCAGACCTCAAAAGGATATGATCAACAACACTTGGAATATAGTGGTCATAAACTCCTGCCCCTAAAAAGGAAGTATATTCACTTAAGTCTTGGTTCTTACCGCTTAATTCCTCCATTCTTCTCTTAATTTCTAATTCTGAAAGGGGTTGGCCAAGATCTAATTCTCGTTCTAGCTTGACTTCATCGGGAATGTCTGTAAATAGCTCATCAATAGAATCAATCCCAATCCCCGCTAATAGTTCCTCGCGTTCTTCTTTAGTATGAGGTAAATAGGGAAACATTTTTTATTCCTCCTCTTCTTCACAGAATTTTTTATATTCTTCTGCTGTCATTAAATCATCTAGCTCTTCTTCATCAGCTAATTTAACCGCTATCATCCAATTTTCATAAGGTGCTTCATTTAGCTTCTGGGGATTATCATATAGATCTTCATTAATCTCTAAGACTTCACCGCTAACTGGAGTATACAGGTCTGCTACTGCTTTAACTGACTCAATTACTCCTACTGATTCCTCTGCTTCGTACTCCTCTCCCTCCATAGGAAACTCAACAAAAACAATGTCTCCTAGCGCATTCTGAGCATAATCAGCAATACCAACATACACCTTGTCTCCTTCTACTCTTACCCACTCATGATCCTCTGAATAATACAAACCTTCTAAAATTTCCATTAGTTATCCCTCCATTTTAATTTTTAACACAGCTTACTTAGCTCCTTTGACACAAATCTTTCACAAGACTATACACAAGACTTTTTAGTTTCAAAAATCAGTACCAATTGAATCTTAGTCTTAATCTTATTTTTTAGTCTGTGTCTTGTCTGTGTTAGTCTGTGTCTAATTTTATTACTTTATTTTTCTCTCCTATAAAACGGTAATGCAACCACTTTTGCTTTACATTTCCTGCGCCTAATCTGCACTTCAATCTCAGTTCCTTCCTCAGCATATTCTGTTTTAACATAACCTAACCCAACATTCTTATCCAAAGTTGGGGCATAAGAACCAGTAGTTACTACTCCAATTTTTTCGTCATCTTTCAATAAATCATAACCATCTCTTGGTATTCCTCTATCAATCATCTCTAAACCTACTAATTTTCGTTGATAACCATTAGCTTCAATCTCTTTTAAGGCGTCTTGACCAATAAATTCTTCCTCTTTATCTAAAGCAACGAAATATCTTAAACCTGCTTCTAATGGATTCTTCTCTTTTCCTATCTCATGTCCATATAAAGGAAGATTAGCCTCAAAACGCAAAGTATCTCTAGCTCCTAAACCAACTGGCACAACTCCTTTATCTTGACCAGCATCTAAGATTGCATTCCAAATTTTTTCAATACCTTCATTAGCAGTATATATCTCAAAACCATCTTCTCCAGTATATCCAGTTCGTGAGACGATTGCTTCTACTCCAGCAATTTCTACACTATCTTCAAACCAAAAGTATTTTATAGTACTTAAATCAAAATCCGTTAATTCTTGCAGCACTTCTTCGGCTAATGGCCCTTGTAATGCCACTTCTGCTATCTCATCAGATTGATTAACAACTCTTACTCCTTGCTCTTCTTTGTCCTTAATCCATTTGTAATCCTTATCAGTATTAGATGCATTAACTACTAATAAATAATCGTCTTCATTATAACGATAAACTAATAAATCATCTACAACTCCTCCATCTGGATAACACATCATAGTGTATTGGACTTGATTATCCTCTATTTCAGATAAATCATTAACTAATAATTTCTGCAAAAATTTTAATGCATCTTCCCCGCTAACTCTAATCTCTCCCATGTGCGAAACATCAAAAATCCCTGCTTGATTTCTAACTGCTTGGTGTTCAGCAATGACTCCACTATATTGAACCGGCATTTCCCAACCGCCGAATTCAACTATTTTTCCTTCAGTATCAACATGTGATTGATAAAGAGGCGTTCTCTTTAAATTATCACTCACTATCTAATCCCTCCTTTTAAATTCTGAAAGATTCTCATTAATATTTTACTTTAAAACTCCTATTATTACTCCTCCCTTCTTTAATTATTCAAAACATTAAGATAATTAAGATATTGTAATTTGCACTAATAGATCATTAATAAAAGAAGAGGGAGACAAGATTAGTTCAGTCAGCTAATCTTTCCCCCCTCTGTTCTAATTATACAAAAGAGGGAAGCAGAAATTAATATAACTTATTAATCTCAAACTCCCCTCTGTTCTAATTAAAAAAGGAGAGCAAAAGTTAACATACTCGTTAACTTTATACTCTCCTCTGTCCTAAGATAATTAGTCCAAAGCCCGTCCTTTTAAAGTCCTTTTGCCTGAGAGTTTAAAAAGACGTTAATCTTTCTTGCCCCTTCGGCGCCTAATTTAAAATTAGGTCTCTCCCTTAAAAGTCATCCGGCCTTTCTTTATTTAATTTTCAACCTATATGTAACAGTTTATTCTTTAATACCAATAATGTTCCTGACTATATTATATATTATTATATACTTTAGTTAATAATTCCTTCTTTTTTATAATTTTTTATTATTCTTTAATATCCTACGATATATTTAGAACTTAATTAATTATAATCAATTTTAATCAGTAATCTTACTCTTGGTTATATCTTCAATTTGAAATGCTAACTTTTCACCCTTTCCTATATTCCTCACTACTCTTGTCCGCTTATCCCTAATTCTACTAATATCTCTCTTAATTTATCCATTGTATCATAACGACTCCATTGATTAAATGAAGGATGTGGTATACTTGAAATAATCCTTTTACCTGCAATAATTTCTTCATCGCTAATTAAATTTAAATAAGTTTCTGCTAGTTTACCACAAGGAACAATGTATTTTATTCTTGGATATTCTTTTAAAGTGGAAACTAAACGCTCCTTAAAATCATTAAGAACAATCTTCTTAACTTGATTCCAGTCTTGCTTATTATGTTTTTTAGTTTTATAATTCACTCGTAACTTTTCTAATATTTCTACTATATCTTGCTCAGACGAAGTCAAATCATATGCCTTTAAGCCTCCAACTTGCATCGGTGCTGGAGATACATTCAATATGCCAAATTTTCTTAAATCATCATATTCTGTCTCATATTTCCCCGACTGACTAACAATCTTACCAAAAGCATCATTGCTACCTTTATCATAGATAAATCTTGTCATATCCAATCCTGAACTACCAGCTACAGGATAACCATATTTCATCTCTTGGGTATGTGGTGACTCTAAAATAAATAAGATAACTGATTCTTCATGAAGCACATCTTCAATATGATATTTTTTAAGATAGTCTTTTGTAATTTCAATTATATCCTCCATAATTATACCTCCTGTTTTATATAACTATATATATCTAATTAATCTAAACCCCAAATCTCTATTAACTTATCAACAATTCGCTTTGCTTCCGGGGGACAACCAGATATATGATCCTTAGCTTGACCAGTACATCTTCCAATTCCTATTCCAGATATGCTTTCTTCTTGCCAGCCTTGACCAATATATACTTGAGTATCTTTGGGAAGACCATACTTATCATCAATTCGCTGTAAAGCATGAATTAAACTACCATAACAAGCTGAACAAGCTTCCTTTTCAACAATATATTGAGCAAGCCTTTCTACTTTTCTAGCATTAATATCAGTATCAACCAATTTATTCTCTTCCTGTATTAAATCTTTTGAATTGTTGAGATATTTAATTTCAGCAGATGTTGAATCTGTAGAACCTAGTCCTAATTCTTCTGCAATCTTAATATAAGGAATCTCATCTATATCAAAACCTAATAATTGTGCTACAAAAGCATCAATTAAAACTGAGTCCTTACCTACTAAAACACGGTTCATCCGCACCGGGTTTCCACCTTCTTCAAAGGTTAAATCTCCGATGATACCATCAACTACTATTAAATCTGATCTTAATATTTGGTTCAAATGAGCTATTGGCTTATGTAAATCTAAAGTATGGAAGCGACGCTTTTCACTATCTGGTATACATCCCTTTAAATTTTTTAAGGCACAAGTAATTTTGGTTTGACAATGGGCTTTAAGTACCGGCATATTAATTAAGTAATCTACCTCTAATGGTTTCTGACAGACTTTTATCTCTAAATCACCACTTACATAAGTTTGGAATGAATCGTCTTTTAAATCATATAGTCTTACTCCATATTGATTGGCCAAATCTTCATAACCGCAGACTTTAAATGCTCTTTTAGTCTTATCTCCAACCCAAGAACTCTCTATAATAATAATATCCTCTATGCCTTGGGCTTGTAAATATTCGATTACTCCTGCTACTAATTCTGGATCAGTAGTAGCTCCGCTTTGACTCTCTTTAGCTAATGCTAAATTTGGTTTAATCCCTACTTTCATATTAGAACTTAATTCTAAAGGAACCTCTTCTAATATCTCTAAAGCCATCTCTCTACCTTGCGAGCCATATAAGTTATAAAGCTTATCCATCTAATCCCCCCAACCTTCCTTTCCAATTAAAAGTGCAAAAAGGTGCTGAGGTCACTCAACACCTCCTTTTTAACTAACTATTTAGTCTCTTAGTAAACTTTTGCAGATCAGTAATAGGAGCTTGACAAGTAAAATCTTCACAGATATAAGCAGTAGGTTTTCCTTTAATCTGTTTTTGATCTGATACAAAAGGTGCTAAGTTCGCTAATTCATCTTTTTCTACTTTGTTATTTAATAATGTAACTGTAAAAGGAGAAAACTTTTTCTTGATAGTTGTTAACATTTTCTTAGTATTGACCTGATCTTCTTCACCGACAATTACCACTTCCTTACCCTTACTTTGCATAAACAATAACGCTGATAAAAAGTAAGTATAAGCAGTTGGATTCTTCTTGATTTGACCGCCAAAGAACTTAAATTGTTCTTCGGCCTTTTCCATTAATTCCTCTTTGCCCATTAACTTAGATAAACGTAAGAAATTCAAAGTAGCTACAGAATTGCCTGATGGAGTTGCCCCATCATAAATTTCTTTCGGTCTTACAAGTAGTTCCTCACTATCTTTACCATAAAAATATAATCCACCTTCCTCTTCATCCCAGAAATATTCTAAAAGATCTTGATTCAATTTTAAGGCCATACTTAAATATTTAGCTTTATAGTTAGTTTCATAGAGTTCAATTAATCCCCAAATTAAAAAGGCATAATCATCAACATATCCTAAGTAAGCTGCATCTTCTTCTCGATACCTAGCTAATAATCTTCCATCCTCTCTAATTAAGTTATTATCGATAAAATCTATTGCTCCTTCCGCAGCTTGTAAATATTTTTTATCATCTAATACCCGTGATGCTATAGACATAGCTGCAATCATTAATCCATTCCAAGAAGTTAATATCTTATCATCTTTGTGCGGATGTACTCGATCTTCCCTTACTTCAAAAAGTCGTTGCCGCAAATTAGCAAACTTCTTATCTATTTCTATTTTGCCTTTTTTGACTCCTATCAAGTTTGGAATACTCTTCTCTCCAAAATTGCCCTCAGGTGTAATATCATATAGTTCACAAAACTCACTGCCATCCTTCTCACCTAATACATCCTTAACTTCTTGTGGCGTCCAAACATAAAACTTACCTTCCTCCCCTTCCGAGTCAGCATCTTCAGCTGAATAGAAGCCTCCCTGTGGTGAAGTCATATCACGAAGAACATAATCTAAAATTTCCCTTGCTATCTTAGCATAATCTTTTTTATTAGTAATCTGATATAGCTCTAAATAGACTATAGCTAGTAACGCATTATCATATAGCATTTTTTCAAAGTGTGGCACTAACCATTGGCGGTCAGTTGAATACCTTGAAAAACCATAGCCAATATGATCATATATTCCACCCCGATACATATAATCTAAAGTCTTTTGCACCATATGTAAAGCATCATGGTCAGTAGTTAATTTCCAATACCTTAATAAAAACATTAAGTTATGAGGTGTAGGAAATTTAGGTGCTGTTCTAAACCCACCATATTTTTCATCAAAGAGATCTTTAAAATCTTGAAAAATCTTCTCTATTAAGTCATGAATCTCCTGCACTGATAATTCTTCTGTACTCCTTCTTTCATCTGCCTGTCTTAATACACTAATGACTTCTTCACTAGATTCTAATAATGATGCTTTATTACTTTTCCAAGCAGATTGTATTCTATTTAAGATACATAATAACCCAGAATGTCCCCGTTTTGATTTTTTAGGAAAGTAAGTACCAGCAAAGAAAGGTCGTTTATCGGGCGTCATAACTATAGTTAGCGGCCATCCTCCACGTCCAGTTAAAGCCTGACAGACTGTCATATAAATATTATCAACATCAGGTCTCTCCTCACGGTCTACCTTAATAGAAATAAAATTATCATTTAAGACCTGTGCTACTTCCTCATCTTCAAATGATTCTCGTTCCATCACATGACACCAATGACAAGTCGAATAGCCTATTGATAGAAAGATAGGTTTATCCTCTTCTTCTGCCTTTTTAAAGGCCTCTTCTCCCCAAGGATACCAATTAACTGGGTTATAAGCATGTTGTAAAAGATACGGACTCTTTTCATTAATTAATTTATTAGCTTCAGTCATTATAATCCTCCTTCAACTCCTAATTAAATTCCAAGTATAATTAATAATGAATTTTAGACATCACCACTTGATTATGCAAACCCCTAATTAAATCAAGTTTGAATTTATTATTTGCTAATTTAAATTAGATATTCATCAAGAGTTTTAAGAGGATAAATAACAAAACTTTAATTTAAAAATAAAAAACCTCTAGATTCCTCTAGAAGTTAACCATAAATTATAAATTGAATTTTAGTTCATAATCTCTTATGTCATGCAGTTGATCTGTTTATCTCTCTTATAATAAAGTCCTGTATCTATCAAACTAGAATATAATTGAGCAGATTCTTTCTTTTGCAAAGGTAGTTCGAAATAAAACGTAGTTCCTTCCTCAAAATTAGAATTAAACCATACTTTACCGTGATGTAAATGATGGATAATATGATGTACAATTGAAAGCCCTAAGCCTGTCCCATTCTGACCTTTTGTAGAAGTAAAGACGTCAAAAAGTGTCTCTCTAATCTCACGAGAAATAACAGGGCCATTATTATTAATCGTTATATATAAATTTCTTTGATTAATCCATGATCTAATAGTTATTTCACACTGACAGCCTTTACAACATACATCTGCTTGTCCTGCATCTATTTCATTACTTTGCATCTTTTGAACTCTACAGACTTCTAACTGTTCAATAGCATTTTGAATTACATTTAAAATGGCTTCTTTAATTAATTTAGGGTCTAACTCTAAATTTAAACCTTTTAATTCTTGCTCTATATTTACTTTTAATCTTATATTATTTTCAACACAATAATAAGCAATCAAATCTTTTACTTCTGTCAGTAAATCATTCATTTTAACAACTTTCAGATTAGGTTTTTCCATCTTAGAGAGTTTTAATACTTCATCTAAAACATTCATAACTTCTTCTATACCTTGATCAATTTTATGATAATATTGCTCCAATTTGGATAGATTAATTTCTTTATTTTCGATCGTATTCTTTCCTAATTGAGCTGAAGCTTTAACTAACTGTAAAGGATTGCGTATTTCATGTATAATTCTAAATGCCATCTCTCCAGCATTCTTTATCTTTTCAGAACGCTCTAAATACTTATTTAATCGCATCTTTTCAGTATTATCTATAGACAAACATATTGCCCCAATGACTTCTTGCTCTACTATTATCGGTAAAGCGATCATATCGAAATATTTCTTCTTTTTCTCGAATTCAAATAATTTTTGTGTATGAATCATCTCTTTTTCTTTCATAACATTTAATTCTAAAGGTTTAATATTTTTCCCTAATTTATTATGTAAAACTTTTGTCATACTCTTACCAAGTACTTCATTCTTTTTTAGATTAAATTGTTTTAAAGCAATAGAATTTATATTTAATATTTTACCTTCTTTATCTACAACACTTACCATCAAAGTATCGGAATCTATAAAACGTTTCTTAATCGTTTCTAATACGTATTCTTTCTTAGTCTGACAAGTCATTAATCCAAGTGATTTATTCGACTTAAAGCCTAGTGAAACTACTCCATATTGTCCATCATTCAAAATGGTAGGAATATTGCAACACACATAACCAAACTTATATTTACCTCTGTTAAAATATTTATAATTAGAAATAGGCTTACCACTTTCTAAAGCATAAGTTATTGGAGAATATTCTTCCTCACATTCAGGAAAAATATCAAAAACTTTCTTACCTTTCAATTCATCTACCGACAGTTGAAAGTACTCACAGAATTTTTTATTAAATATAGAAATTTCTTTGTTACTATTAACAATATTAACTGCTCCTGAAAACTGGTCTATAAAAGTCTTTAAAATATCATCCACTATCATCCTCCCCTTCACTTTAAAACTCAACTTAAGATTGTGAATTAACATCTATCATTAAGTCAACTCTTATTATATTAACATATTTTGGAACAAATGTAAATATAATAAGAGGAATGCTATTAATTCTTAATATTAACACTATTATAAAATAAAACTATATTATATGACTAATTTTAACATTATTGCATATTGAGAATGATATTCACATATAACTATAGTTAATATCACTTTTAATAATTAAGGCTCTTGCATAATAAATCGCTAAATAGTTATGCTTGAAATTTAATTATGAAACTCATTCAATTAAAAAGTCATCTAATTATAATATACTAGATGACTTTTAAGAAGCTTAATATTAAATTTACTAATGAGCTCAAACTAAAAGAGTTTCCCAACAAAATACACTTAATATACTCCCAACAACAACTACTATTAAATTCAAACGAAAAAATGCTAAAAGAACAGCAATAATTCCTCCTATAACTGCAGAAGTAGTAGAGCCTGTCGATGATAAAATTCCTGGAAAAATCAGTGCACTTAAAGCTGCAAACGGAATCAACTCTAAAAATCTCTTAATTAATGGAGGCAATTTTATCTCTTGTAGCAGAACCATAGGTAACATACGTGGAATATAAGTTACAATTGCCATTCCAATTATAATTAACCACAGATTCATATTTTGCATTATTCTTCACCATCCTCTGGAAAAAATATTGCCCCCAACATAGCAGCTACGATAGTAGTAATAATAATATTCCAACCAGCAGATAAAAAGTTAAATAATGATACCCAGTTTAATAACGAATTAATCATCATTGCTAACACTACTAAAATAAATACCTGTCGGGAATCTCTTGTATTTGGTATTAGTAACCCAATAAACATAGCATAAAGAGCAATTCCCATACTATTCTGTACAACTTTTGGCAGCCCTGCACCTAAAAAGACTCCTATTGCTGTCCCACCTACCCAAGCACTATAACTTATTAAATTTAAACCCAAAATAAAATTTGGACTTAACTTTTCTTCTGGACGTAATGATGCAATGGAAAAAGTTTCATCAGTAATTCCAAAAGATAATAAAAATCGCCATCCCTTTGTAACCCTATTCTCAATTCGTTGTGAAATAGATGCTGACATCAATAAGTGACGTAAGTTAACGATAAAAGTAGTCAATATAATCTCCCAAGAACTACTACTTAAAGCTAATAGATTTACGGCTACAAATTGACTAGCTCCTGCAAAGACTAATAATGACATGATAATACTAATACGGTTTGGGAGCCCAACCGACTTTGCCAATAAACCAAAAGCGATTGCTATCGGTATATAACCTAAAGCTATCGGAATTCCTTCTTTAGTTCCTGCAAAAAATGATAAATCTTTGGCTGCATTTGTTTTTACATCTGCTGTTTCCATTTTAATATCCATCCTCCCATAGTACCTCACATCCTACGAATTATTATTAAATCACGTGATTAATTATAACAGAATATATTATAGCATACAAGAAGAACTCTGGATTCAAATCCAGAGTTCAATAAATTGAACTTTACTTCTTAAAAAATAATTAATCTATTTTCTTAACACCATGATAATCTAAAGCATACATAGGACAAGCTGCTACACAAGCAGGCTCTTCACCTTGTTGTATTAAATCATAGCAAAAATTGCACTTGCTCATTTTATTCTTATTGCTTCTATATTGTAATACCTCATACGGACAACCTTTCTCACACTCACGACAGCCAGTACATTTTTCACTATCTATAAGCACAATCCCTTCTTCAGTCTTAGTTATTGCACCAAACCGACAAACTGATTTACAAGCTGGCTCTTTACAATGATGACAGCTCTTACTTATCCAATAGACATCAACTTGCAAATTCTTTCTTTCTTTTTTTTCATTATATTCCTTATACTTGTGACTAGTAAATTCACTAACTTTACGCCAAAGCTCTCCGGCATGTAACCCATTCCTATCCTTACACGCAATTTGACAAGTCTTACAACCAATACACTTATTCTGTTCAAAATCAAATTTTAGTCGTCGGTCCATTTTTCTTTCCTTCCTTTAATTATATACTCTTTAATTTATTCAATAATGGTTTACTATTTATTATACTTTAGATATCTCAACTAAATTAGTATGTTGGGCATTCCCTTTAGCTAGTGGAGTTGGGTTTTGACTAGTAAGCGTATTAATATTGCCTCGTTTATCTATTCCATCTTCGTCGGGCTGCCACCAGGCACCTTGTGGAATTCCAACTACTCCTGGTATAATCCGTGGTGTCACCTTGACTGGAATAATCATCTCCCCATGACTATTATAAACTCTCACTTTATCACCATCAGCTATTCCTCTCATATCAGCATCTTTTGGATTCATCCATGCTGTCTGTTGAACCACCTCTTTTAACCAAACATTATTATCATGAGTGGAATGACAGCGATGTTTTGAATGCCAACCAATACATTGTAAAGGATATTCTTCTTGCAAAGACTCATTAGACCCTTCCCAAGCATCAATATACTTAGGCACTGCTGGAATTTCACTTGGCTTATTTAGATCATATAATCTTTTAGAAAATATCTCAATCTTACCTGACGGTGTAAGAAACGGATTATTTTCTAAATCTTCAATCTGGTCTTTAAATGCTACATAAGGCTCATCATAAGACCATTTATAGATCCCTTGCTCTTTAAACTCTTTATAGCTTGGAAATTCAGGGTGATTTTGTTGAATCTCTTTTACAATCCACCTACACCAATCTTCCATTGTCTCTTTACCATCAGTAAATTCAGCTTTAACTCCTAATTTATCAGCCACATCTTTTAACCAATCATACTCATTGCGACATTCAAACGGAGGTTCAACTGCTTTATTATTATAGATAACATAGTCTCCGTAAGCCCAAGGAGTAGAAATATTATTTCGCTCAAAGAATGTATCTCCTGGCAATAAAACATCCGCAAATTTAGCACTAGAAGTCATAAAGATCTCACTAACCACAATAAACTCTATTTTATCCTCATCTTTTAAAATCTCTGCTGTCTTATTACAATTAGCATGCTGGTTAATTAAACAATTACCAGCTAAATTCATAATTAATTTAATGTTACTAGGTAAACTTTTAACCCCTTTAACTCCATCTTCTCCTCCCATCTCTTTTCCTCGTACAATTGCATCAGTCCACAAAAAAGACGGGATTTTTCCCGGAAATGGATTTTGAGGAATCGGCACACTAGGAATGGACTGCCGACTAACACTCCCCATTCCAGAAGCCCAGCCACCATTAATGCCTATATTACCAGTCATTGCTGCTAATACAGTAGCTCCACGAACAGGCTGTTCTCCATAAGCATGACGCTGTGGCCCCCAACCTTGAATTAAAGCCGCTGGTTTAGTCGTTGCATATTCTCTAGCCAATCTTCGAATAGTCTCTGCACTTACTTTAGAAATTTCAGCAGCCCATTCAGGAGTCTTTGCTACTCCATCACTTTTACCTAAGATATATTCCTTGTATGATTCTTCATCTACTACTCCTTCTGGCATATTATTCTTATCAAAACCTAAACAATACTTATCAATAAAATCTTTATCATATAAATCCTCAGTAATCATTACATAAGCCATTGCATCCATTACTGCATTATCTGTAGTAGGTAAAATCGGAACCCACTCATCAGCTAAGGCAGCAGCAGTATCACTATACCTAGGATCTATAACTATAATCTTAGCTCCCATTTCCTTTGCTCTTTGTAGATAATGTAGCATTGTCCCAAATTGAGTTTCCACTGGATTATGTCCCCAAAGAATAATCAATTCAGAATTAACCAAATCATCAGGAGTATTGCCTGTATCCTTTGTTCCATAAGTATAAGGTGTAGCGTACTTAGTACAAGCACTGCTATAACTGTTATATCTACCTAAATAGCCTCCATCTAAAGCAAGTAATCTTTCAGCTAGCTTCATAGCTTGAATTTGAGCATTATAACCCCAAGCATAATTTACATAACGACTACTAGGTCCATACTCTTCCTTCACTCTATTTAGTTCATTAGCAATTGTCTCAATAGCTTCTTCCCAGGAGATTCGCTTAAACTTTCCTTCTCCACGCTTCCCAATTCTTTTCAATGGATACTTTAAACGTTCTGCTTTAAAGTAAGTTTGTCGATAAGCTCTGCCCCTAACACAAGCTTTCATCTGCGGAGTTTCAAAAGAATCAGCTTTATTATCAGTACTCAATCTAGTTATAATATCATCTTTAACATGAGCTTTAATTACACAACGCCCTCCGCAGTTATTAGTACCACCTGTAGGAATAACCTTCTCTTCTATTTTTAAATTTCTCTTTTTATCCTTTACTTCCTGTAAGCCAATCTTCTTATAGTTATTAAACGAAATACTTCCATCGATTTTCTTACTCAATTTCAACAATGAATCATACTTAATATTTTGTTTTAAACATAAATCAAGCTCATTCGAAGTCTCTAAATTTAAAATTAAGTCATCTAATAAATCTAAATCCATCCTTAGATAGTTAGGCATAAATAGGGCTAACCCTTTATAAAAATTAGTCTCTGTACTTTGAACTAACTTGTTAGCAAATTCTTCCACCCAACTAATTAAATAGACTTCTAAAAATTCCTTTTGTGCTTTCATTAACCTTAATAATTTAGCCTCATCATTTTGTTCACAATCTAAGAGCCTTTTAGTTAATAAAGCTACAAATTCTAATTCTAAGCCAATATGGTCATCTGGCTCTTTATAATCACTATCTAACTCCACACCCCATTGTCGATAAAATTCTCTTACTTTTAAAGTAGATTCATTAAAGATAGTTCCATCTCCATTCAAATAAACCGATGACCAAGGGAAAGGAGATGAAGGAATTGTCCCTATAAATATTCTTTGATATTCTTCTTGAATCTTATTTAATTTAGATTCCGATAAGTTAGGTAAGCTTTTAATAAAATCAGCTATTAATCTTACTCCATTATTACTTTCATCTTGAATTTTAGCTAGCTCACAAAAGTAGTTAGTTTGCCCTAACTGATGTAATTCCTGCTGAGTCGGTTCTTGATAGAAATACTTACTTAAAATATGATAAAACCACTGTCTAATCTCTAATATACTTTCTAAAGATACTTGTTGTTTAGCACTATCCATAAATACCAATCCTCTTCCTTGCAATTTTCTATTAAAATCTACATAATTAGTCTCAACTCTTGTTGAAAAGGATAGCAGAATTAAAATCCCTTGTCAAGATAAAGTTATTATATGTTATAGATAACTTATAAGAGATTATAATTTCCTTAATAATTAATGCTGAAAAACTCAATTTTCGCAATATTAAAGAGGGTAATTAAAATTTATATCTAATTTATACAATAGTCTTCATAATTGTATCAATATTGCAAAGGAGTAATCAAATGCAACCAATTAATAAATTAGAACAAAGAAAAATCAATAAAGAAACTCAATCTAAAACATTATTATCAATGAGTATATTTATCTTTCTAATGTCTATTGGCGAAGGTTTAACTGCACCAGCTATTCCACTATATGGTGATCTTTTAGGTTCTTCTTACAAACAACTCGGCTTCTTAATGACAGGATATTCAATTGCTTTTACATTCATGACTGTAACTGCAGGCAGAATCTCCGATAAAATAGGACGTAAATATCTCTTGCTTCTGAGTATTATTTTATCAGTCATTGCTTCAGCTGGCTACTATTATTCTAATTTGCCATCTACCCTCCTTATCTTCCGTACTCTCGAAGGTATGAGCCGTGGTATCTTATGGCCAATTGCTGAAACGATAGTAGCAGATAATACTAACTATGATGATAGAGGAAAAGCCATAGGCCGGTTCACCGCTGCCTATGGTGCTGGAGTAACTGTCGGTACCTTATCAGGAGGCTATATTATGCAGTTCATTGATCTTACTGCTGTCTTTCCTTTTTATCCAATTTTAAGTATTATTGCTCTTATTATAGTCATGGCTGGAGTTACCGAAATGAAAACTGAAAGTAATATGCATACCATAGACACCGACTCTATAAATTCTAATGCATTTATCGAAGAAATAAAGAAAATATGGCCTATGTGCTATGTAGGTTTTGCTTATTCAGGATTCTTATATTCAATCTGGGGGTTATTATCTAAGGTAGCAGATATATTTGGAGTATCATTATGGGGAATAGGTATCATCTTTTCCTTATTCTGGGTAATGCGTTTAATTACAGTTTTAACTACTGATAAAATTGCCATGATAATAGGAAGAAAGAAGTTACTTATCATTGGTCTTGGCTGCAGTACTTTAGCTACCGGAATCTTCTTAATTGCTAATAACTTTGAATTCTTAATCTTTGCTGCTATTTGGGGAGGTATTGGCACAGGAATTATACTACCAGTTAATATTACTTTAATTTCTGATTCTGCATCCGAAGCATATCGTGGTTTTTCTTTAGGTTTTTCTGAATTTTGTATGGGTATTGGAATGATCATCCAGACAGCCCTATCTGGCATATTAGGCGAGTTAGGTGGAGCTAACTATACATACCTATTTACTTTTATAGTTACACTTATTGCGATTCCTATCGCTCTAATTTTTATCCAAGAGACTGAAAAGTCTTAAATAATAAAAAACGATGACTCCTGTTTCATGGAGTCATCTCAATATCAATTCTATATATCCTTAATTCCTATTCATTGAACCATTTAACTGCGATTCAAATCTTTTAATCTTACTATTATCTTTATCATACTTTTTAGCTTCATTTAACAACTTTGTTGCTTTTTCCAAATTACTATTTTTGATAGCTACCTCCGCATTAAGTATTAATGCATCTACATAATTTCTCTTAGCATTAATATATTCTTGATTAATCTCTTTCTTATTAAATTGATATTCCTTATTATTACTCCATTTTTCAAGAACTTGTTCATAATAACTTACTGCTCTTTTGTAGTTACTTTCTTTAACATCATGCCTAGCCTTAAGAACCATATTCCCTACTGTTGCCTCTTGTGCTAATATCCCTGATATAGCAATAATAAATAAGAAAGCCAAACCATAAAACTGTAAAACTTTTGTTCTTTGCTTTTGCTCCCCCCATATGACTAAACTTGGTTTAATTAAACCAAGAATTAAAATTGTAAAAGAAGCAATTTTAAGTATATTTAACCATTTATACATATAATCCATCTCCTTATATCGTACCCCAGTATGGTATATTAACCAAATTATAACATTCCTTTTCCAATTTGTCAATGCTAAAATGATTTAATATTATAGATCTTCTAATTCCACCTTTTCATTTACCGGTTTCCATCATAATTGCTATTAGCATAGCTAAGCCTAACGAACATGGGCAGGCGATTACTAAGACTGCAGTCATATTTAAAATTGCTATCGTTAGATTACCTGTAGTTACATACCAACCGATAATCTTGTTTATTAACCATTTCTTTAATTTAAATTACTCTTTTTAGAAAACAAATTTAAATAATCAAAGGAGCAACTGTAAATAGAATAGCGGCTAAACCAAAAGCGAATAAATTATATGGCAATTGGGCCTTGACGTATTCCATATGTTTAGCTTCTGCTGCATCTGCAGCCATCACCGTCATTCCTGATAAAGGAGAAGTTACATCTCCAAATGTACCACCTGCGAAGACTGCCCCAATAGTAATAGGAATTGCCGCATTAGTGATAGCAGCTAACGGAATAGCAATCGGCATTAATAAAGCAAACGTTCCCCAAGAGGAGCCAATAAAATACGAAACTAACGAAGCAACTAAGAAAATAATGATTGGCACTAATGTATTAGGTAAACTATCGCCTAATGTAGATGTAATTAATTCTGATAACCCCAAATCATTAGTAATATCAGCAATAGGCCAAGCTACTGCCAAAATAGCAATAGTATGAATGATCTGATTACCTTGTTCAAAAAAGCTTTCGGTCAATTCTTTTAACGAAAACCCCTGACTAAGATACATTATTGCAGCTATACCAGTCGTAATAACTAATGCTAAGAACATAGACCGTGAAGCTTCGGCATTCATAATTGCCTGCCAAAAAGTACTTCGCTCATCTTGTCCTGTCCACCACATCAAATAAACACTTAAAAACAATAATGATAAAATAGGAATAATTAGATTATAAGCCTTCCCTGCTTGATTATTATCATCTTGCTTCATTACTTTCTCCATTGTTCCTGCTTCCATATCTAGGGCAGGGCGTAAATGTTGATTCCTTTCTACCTCCTTACCTTCATCTTCCAAGGCACCCATTGCTGCAAAATTTAGATTAAAAAGAATTGAGCCTAATGCAATTATAATTGATGTAATACTAAAAAAATTAAATGGAATACTTCTTAGAAATGTAATATAGGGCGAACTTTCCAAACCAGCAGCTTTTAAACCACTGCCAACTGTGCCTACTAAAAAGCCTACAAAAGTCGTAGCAATTGGAATCATAATCACTACTGGACTAGCTGAATTATTCAGCATATATGCTAATCGTTCTCTAGACACTCCTTGTTTATCAGTTAAAGGCTTAAAGATTGAACCAGTAGCTACTACCCGATAAGCACAATCTAAAAATGTTATAGGTACTATGGCCCACATTGCCAATAAAGTTCCCTTCTTAGTCTTAGTCCTCTTATCTAATAGTCTAGCAAACCCTTCAATTCCTCCTGACATCTTTAAAAGTCCAACAAAACCACTAAAAACATATAAGAATAACAATACATCTAAGTTTCCTTGATCAAGAAGTGTAGTCTCAATATATTCAACCATCTTAGCAATTCCTGAAATTATTCCCGGGGAGATTATATATGAACCTGCTAACAATCCTAGTAATAAAGCAGGAATAATCTGATTGGTAATCCAAGCTAAGATAATTGCTATTAATGGTGGTAACACTGCTACTATTTCTGTTGGCATATTAACCCCTCCTGTTGTGATATTTTATTAGTAAGAAATCTTACTAATAAGTTAAATAATTGTACTCCACCTTAACATTTGTCTAAAATTTTGTTATAATTACCCTGAAGCGAGGTGGAGTACCTCTGCGACTCCTTTTTCAAGGAGTAACGCTCGTACCATTGAGGACTCCAACTCGCTTTTTAATTTTTGAAAAAGTCAATCAATAGGGAGTGGGTTAGTCTTTATCCCTCCTTGCGGCTTCAATTGATTTTGAAGTAACGCTTTTATTAAGACTGGCTCCCACTCCTTTTAATCATCAGAGACGATAGATAGGACGCTGCGAACCAACGCTTCTACAACAGGACTCGCCTGATGATTATTAATAAATAATCTTTAAAGGAGTTGATTTTCATGAATTATCAAGACTATCTCTTCGTTGGTGTTGACACTCATAAGAATCAACATACTGCTGTGGTCATCAATTGCTTTCATCAAAAACTTGGCGTAGTTGAAACACATAATAACCCTAGTAATTTTGACGAACTTATTAAAGAACTTGAAACTCTTACTCCTAATCAGGAAACTTTAGTTTTTGGTCTAGAAGACACCCAGGGATTAGGCCGCTCTTTAGCTCAATGGTTAATTAAAAGGGATTATCAAGTTAAAGAAGTTAATCCTGCTTTAACTAAACGAGAAAGACAACATAGTCCTAATCCTGATAAGTCTGATCAAGTTGATGGCGAAGCCATCGCCAACGTATTACTAGCTCAATGGGATAAGTTACCCACCATTCATGAAGACGGTAATCATAAAGCTATTAAGCAATTAAATAATCATCTTCGTGGGCTAGTTAAGCAACGAACTCAGATTAAAAATCAATTACATAACTTAATTCATCAACAATATCCTAACTATGAGAAGTTTTTTAGCAACCCTTTTAAGGTAAAGACTGCTTTAGCTTTTTGGAAAAAGTTCCCTCATCCCAATAAACTTAAGCATTACGGTGAAAAAAGATTACAAAAATTCCTTAAAAAACAGACCAAAAACATATCCAATGATAAAGCTAGTAAAATCCTTTCGTTAGTTGATAAAGACCAAGAACAAGATGTTTCTGTAAGAGCTAGAAATAAACTTATTGTTATGCTAATTGAACAACTTCGGCTAATTAACCAACAACTAGAAAAGATTAAGACTGAGCTTCAAGAAGCGGTTGATAACAGTCCTTATCAACTTACTACCATGCCTGGCATTAGCTATAACCTGGCGGCTCAATTCATTGCTGAAATCGGTAATATTAGCCGCTTTAATTCAGCCAATCAGTTAGCTAGATATTCAGGCTTAGCACCGACTGAACACAGTTCAGGTAAATCAAGCCACACATCTCGTAAAAAGTATGGTTGTCGTAATCTTAACAATGCCTTTTATATGCTGGCCTTACAACAAATCAGTACTACTAGAAATGGTAAACCCAAAAATCCAGTTGCTTATAACTACTACCAAAAAAAATTAGCCGAAGGTAAATCTGGCAAATCTGCTTTAGTCTGCTTACAACGTCGCTTAGTTGATATTATTTTTGCTATGATGAGAGATAAAACAGCTTATAAATTGCCTGAAACTCCAGACTACGATGTCTTAAATAAAGCAGGTTAATAAGTTCATCTTGGTAACTACTGGTCTTGCTTTTAACTATTTAAAAATTTCATACATATGCATTAGGGGATCTCTAGCTTAAATTAGTTTCCATTTTTTAACTTGTAATATTTTTACTTGACATAGGACGTCTTAATATATATTTTATTCTATCTTGTGTTGGAGTTTAATATACCCTTTTAAGCTTTTTATTGCTAATTATATTCTTAAAATTTCACCTTCTCTCCTCTATTAAACTTAAACGACAAAAAGCATGATTCTCTTCGCATCATGCTCATCATATCCATACCATTTCCATCATGTATCTTCTGCTGTTAACTTGTTGTTGGTCAACTTCATGTGCAAATACAGTACTACCGCCTATAACTACTAATGCTAAAGCCAACGTAATTACTAATACTTTAGATTTCATAAATTCTCTACCTCCTTTCTATAAAGTTCAATTAATCCATCATTGAATATTAAATAACTATACCTTGATCATACTCAATCTTCAATCAATACTATACCCCGGTTATGTATAAAGCACTTAATAAAAATATATCACATGAATGTGACAAGATTGTGAAAAAGCAAAATATTTTTATTCAATACTCAACAACAATCAATATCATCATCACTATGGTATTGATTCTTAAGATCCATCTTTTTACCAATAAAATAGAAGACTAAACCACCTATTCCAATAATTATAACACCTTGTAGAATTTCATTCACTTTTAACCCTCCTTTTTTAATATGCCCCGGAAGGGTATATCTTTATTAAAATTATACTATTCAAATAATACTTTGTCAACCATTTTTGTTAGATAATTCTACTATATAACCTTTATCTCTTAAAGCTTCTATTAACTGTGAAGAATTAATTTTATCAGCACAATAAACAACTTTAGCCTCACCACTATCTAAACCAATCTTAACTTCTTTTACTCCTTCGTACTTCTTTAATATGTTAGCTGCTATCGTAAAACAATAAAAGCATTGCATCCCTTTTACTCTTATAACCGTTTCTTCTGCACCTTGAATGCCAGTATGCTCATCCACTATCCAGTTACCTCCTTTATATTGAAATTATCAATGATTTAAGTGAATGTTAACCTTTCACATTATATCTGGAATACACATGTAAGATATTGATGTGACATCAGCTTGCTTTTTTAATAACATATAAGGCTACTTCCTAGATTATTAGAAAGTAACCTTGTAATATTTCCTACATACTGTACGGTAATCTAAACGGAATGAGTCTATTCAATAATTTAGTTAGAATAGTAAACTCATTAGTAATCATTAATACCCCAAAAACTATTAAAATTAATCCCATAAATATTTGTAGCTTCTTTTGATGTTTCCCTAATCTTTCAATAATTGGAACTACTCTGTGAAATGCTAAACCAACTAAAAAATATGGAATTGCTAAACCGAATGAGAAGAATAGCATCACTAATGAACCATTAGTTGTAGAAGCTCCAGTTAGAATTAACATTGAATAAAGAGTTGCACCAATACAATGGGAGCAGACTATGGCAAAAAAGACTCCTACTAAAAATGTACTCAAATATTTATAACCAGTTGGAATATTATCAATGCTAATCTTATTCCTAAGATTAAACTTGTTTAAAAAGCTTAACCTAATCAACCCCATCATTCTTAATGCTAAAATGATTACAAATATTCCACCAATTAAATTAAAATATCTCATCTTAGTCTTTAAAATATTCCCTATTGCACCTGCAACTCCACCCATTAGAGTAAAAATTAAAGTAAAAGCTGCTATAAAAAGTAATGTATTAATAATTACATGCCTTTTCATATCTGATTGGATATTATTTGACTTTAATTCATCTAAAGAAAGCCCTGTAATTAAAGTAAAATAAACTGTAAGCATAGGAATAATGCACGGGGATAAAAAAGAAAATAAACCAGTAATAAAAGCAACTAAATATATACTTTCCAACAGATTCCCTCCTTTCATATACGTTATGGGGGTATATCTGTTGTAAGTATATGCTTTTATTCAACTAATATATTCCAAATTACGCAATTAAATTTAATGACAATCTTTCTTTTCTTCATTTGTATTATTATCTTGATTTTTACTATGATTATTATGTCCTTTCATCATAAAAATGTGCATCAAAGGACATATCAAGAATAGTAACCATATATTACTGCTGTTTGAATCTTTAAAAAAAATCCATACAGCAGCAAACATTGCTAAACAACATATTAACATCATCAATAAATGACTATTGTGACTATTATTCTTCTTTTTTGACATAATATATTCACCTCTCTAATTATATTTTATTTGCCAAATGTCTTTAATAAATTTTATAATAAATCATAATAGATAAAATTATCATTCCTAAAGTCGCTACATTACCTATTAATTTATTTCTAGCATCTATTTTAATCTCATTCACAAACTTTTTCTGTTTTCTCAAATACACCATAACAAATAAAGCAACAATCATTATGATTAGACTAGTAACATGAGCAATAGTAAATGGTTCAATAACCATAGGATTAGTCCTGAAAAATTCTACTACTCCTCTATTAAACGAAAACCCAATTAAATAATATAAAAACAATTGCCCGTTATATTTTATTCTGTCTCTCAAATTCCATAGTACTGCAAATAGAACATAATTTAATATTGATTCATATATTTGGACTGGATGTAAGAGTTGATTATTGATCTTTACTCCCCAAAAATAAGCTGTTTGCATTGCAGTACCAAAAACATCACAACCTACTCTTCCAATAGCTTGACCTAAAATTATTGCTGGAGCAAAAGTATCAGCTATTCTCCAAAATGATAATTTCTTATATTTAGTATAAATGATAGCAAATCCGATTGCTGCTATTAGTGACCCGTGAATAGATAAACCACCATTTTGAATCATAAAAATTTGTACTGGATTTTTTAAATAATAACTAGGATTAAATGCTAATACATAATAAATTCTAGCTCCAATTATAGCTACTATAATACTATAGATTGCTAAATCAAAGACCTTCTCTTCATCAAAATTCTTTCTAATTACTTCTTGCCTTAGAATATATAGTCCACCTAATATCCCTAATGCAATAAATAATCCAAACAAATGTATAGGAAAATTTCCTATTCTAAAGATTACTTTTGGCATCTATACCCTCCTATTCTTTATTATCAATTACTTTAGTTTCTGCTTGCTTAGAAGATTTACTAGAAGAAGATTCTTCATCACCACCACAACAACTACTTTGAGATGTATTATTTTCTTCGCTACCTCCATGCCCACTACAACAACCGCCTCTTCTCATCATTAAATAAAAGACACCAATAAGAACTCCATATGAAGCTAAACTACCTAAATCCATTTTTATCATCCTTTCTTTATTAATTTCTATCACATACCCTTCGGGGGTATGAATCATTATATACCTTATTCTTCTTAATGTCAATTAATATAGCCTATAAAAACATAACGTTTCTATGATAAAAGAGCTAACACCTTTATAAACAAGATGCTAGCTCTTTATAATGAGGGAGTTATTCACTTGAGTTGTTTACTCTTTAGTCTTTTCCATAGTCTTTTCAGAGTCAATCTTATGCATGCCTTTTCCTGACATTTGTTGCATCATACTCATACATTTTTTCATCATTTTCTTCATATGATTGTTAGAACCTTCCTTACCTTGACCCATCATACCACCTTGCATCATGCCCATCATACCCATGCCATTTCCATCATGCATCTTCTGCTGTTGAGCTTGTTGTTGGTCAACTTCATGTGCAAATACAGTACTACCGCCTATAACTACTAATGCTAAAGCCAACATAATTGCTAATACTTTAGATTTCATAACTTATCTACCTCCTATTAATATTTTTAAAATTTTAACCTCTCAGTTACATGTCTAAATCCTTTCTTGCCTTATAACCCCTATACATGAATTATGTTCTTAATCCAAACCTCACCCCCTTTATATAAAATAGAACTAATTTAATCCATTATTAAAATTTGAAAACTATAACGTAATTCAAAATCTTGCTTTTTCTTACCATACCCCTGTTCTGTATATGACCCTTAATAAAAATATATCATACAAATGTGAAAAGATTGTGAAAAAGCCAAAAATTTATTCAATATTTAACGACGATCGATATCATATTTATTGCATAAACTCCAATTATTAAATAACTATTTTAAGAATAAGTCTTTACTCTATTGTTTTTTTATTATATGTTAATATCCTTTCCATGCATTATAATATTCTTTAATTAAAGAAGGATTAATTAATGTATTTACCTGACCTTCACTTTTAAATTGCATAGTGTCTTTACCAAACTCAAATAAAGCTGAAACCTTTTCATCACTTAAAAATTTAGTAGGCACCTTAATATGAATATCATGAGGGGAAAATTTAAAATTCTTAGTCGCTAAGGTAAAACCCCAATCCCCAAAAGAAGGAACATAAGCATGATAAGGTTTAGTATTAAAACCTGCTTTTTGAATAGTATTATAAATAGACCAAAAAGCCCTAGGTGCAAAATAAGGTGAAGTAGACTGAACAACCATTACTCCTCTATCGTTTAAATTCTGATAAATTAGATTATAAAAATTAACAGTATATAATTTATTTAACGATTCATTATTAGGATCTGGTAAATCTATAATAGCTAAGTCATATTTTTCATTGTTACTCACAATATATTGATACGCATCCTGATTATAAATATTAACTTTCCTATTATTTAAAGAATCATTATTAACTTGAAGAAAATATCTGGACTCTTGGGCTAAATCAGTAACAGTTTTATCTAAATCAACCAAATCAATTTGCCTAATTTCATTATACTTTAAAAGCTCTCTTACAACTAAACCATCCCCTCCTCCTAATACTAGTATACGGGATTTAGCTCCTGTTAGACTTAAAGCAGGATGAACTAAAGCCTCATGATACCGATATTCATCCTTAGAAGAAAACTGAATATTACCATTTAAATACAAACGAATATCTTCCCTATCTTTTGTAATTACAATCTTTTGATATTTGCTCTGGTTAGAATAGACTACATTGTCTTGATATAACCGTTGCTCTAAGTAATTCTCTATATCCTTAACATTAAAACTTCCTATTGTTAGAATAATCATTATTAATATTAAAATTGCACCTATTAGTTTGTTGAATCTAATCTGTTCTCTATATTTAAACAGCATAACAAGAGCTACTAATAAATTCAGCAGTCCAACTATATAACTAGTCTTAATAAACCCAAACTTAGGAAGTAAAACTAAAGGGAATAAAACAGAACCAATTAAACCTCCTATATAGTCAATTGAAATCACATTAGCTAAGATTATTTTAAACTCTCCATATTCCTTAATAACTCTTGTTAATAAAGGTAGTTCAAGACCAGTTAATATGCCAATTACTAAAATTGCTAGATACATTATCAATACATAAATATTTGTATTAGCATAAGTGTAAAATAAAATCATAGCTACAGTACCACCAATTAACCCTAGCGCAATTTCAATTAAAATAAATTTAGTAATTAAGTCTCGTTCTATATATTTAGAAATTAAAGCTCCAATTCCCATAGACGTCATAAATAATCCTATAGTAATTGAAAATTGATATACACTATTTCCTAGTAAATAAGAAGAAATTCCTGCAATAATTAACTCATAAATAATACTTGCAATTGCCACAAAAAAAGTACCAAGCATTAGTGGTGTAACTCTCTTTAAGCTATCTATTTCTTTAATAGTTTGGATTGTAATTCTCTCCTTTGGTAGTCTTAAAAAACAATTTTAAAATTAACTTCTTATTTTCCAAAACCAAACCCTCCACCTCTCACTGGTGGATTACCAATGCTACCATTCCTTAAAGTCCCCCAATGACCAATAATAACATTATTATGTCTTCGATAAGCTTTTTCATGTCTTAAAACCTCTATTCTAGTCTTCTTACTGCTTGGAACTAATACTACAGCATAATCTCGATAAAGCAAGACACTCTTCTTTCCAGGATTAATCTCCATATCATATGGTTGTTTTAACTCACTTATTTGTCTAGCAGTATTTGTAATATTGTCTGATGACTGATATGTTCTAAATTCACCATTCTTTTCTTTCAAATTATAATTACTATCTATTTCACTAGCAATACTTTTCCCAGGAGTTAAAAGCACACCTAGAACTCCCATTGCAATTAAAACAATCAATACCATAAAGATTAATTCCCCAAACCCCTTCATTCTTAGCCTCCTCAATAATTTTTAAGTTTAGTAGGATAATATACTTTTAGTTTTCACTATTTTAAATTGATTAGGATAACTATGATACGTAAGCCATTTTATCCTATCATCCATAACCTCATATTCAATTGCTGTTATAGCCAACCCGAAATTACTAGGAAAGATATGGTGCAAACAATTAGACCTATCACTAACTAGACCCTCATTAAATTTCTGATATTGCTTTTGGTTTAATAATAACGTTTGTAAGTTGAATTGATAGCATGAATTGTCTTCTAAATTATATTCTAATCTAAATTCATCTTTATTTAGTAGCTTTGTATTATTAATTGAATTAACCTCTTCTTCTAAATTTATACAGGCTAATATCTCAGTAAAATTTTTAGTATTACTTAAATTAACTCTTGCATAATGACTAGAACCGATAATTACTAAATTCAATTTTCCACCTTTAAAATTAATCTCTTGCTTATCTAAAATTGTTAAGTCTAAATCTATGTTTGCTCCACTTACAAGGTTATACTCTAGTTCTTCTACAGACTGCTCTTGATAAATAATCTTATTCATCTTTATTCATAGCAGCCTTTAACTTTGCTAACTCATCATCAACCGAATCATCATCTTCTAAAGCTTCAAATTCAGCTTCTAAGTCATCTCCCTCCAAGTCATCATATAACTCGTCACTTGCCTGAGCTTTCGCCTGCATATCACTAACCTTATCTTCTAAACGATCTAAGTTATCAGCTGCACTTCTATCTCCAAGTCCACTCAATGTCTCATTAATCTCTTGTGTTGCTCTAGCATTTTCAGCCTCAGCAATTAACTCATCTTTTCTATCCTCAGCTTCTTCTATTCGTTCTTTTAATTCTTTTAACTTACTTTTATGTCTTTCAGCAACTTCTTTTCTCTTTTCGATTTGAACTTTATAGTTATTAATCTTTTTCTCTGCACTTTGTTTTCTTTCAAGTGCTTTTCGCGCTAGATCTTCTTTTTCTGCTTCTAGAGCCTTTTTAGCTTTTACTTGCCAATGCTCCATCTGCTCCTTAGCTTCATCTCTTTGCTGTTCTGCTTTCTTTACTAAAGTAATTGATTGATTAACCGCTTTTTTAGCTGATCTATACTCTTTTTTCATATTCTCTATTTCTTGTTTTACTATTGATTCAATATTCTTCTCTTCTAACTTACCTACTGTCTCATTAGCCTTCCCAACAACTAAATTTTTCACTCGATTAAAAAATCCCATTATAAAATTCCTCCCTTTTACTCACCTGGATAGTATTCTAATAAACTCTCTTTGATCCTTGTACCAACATTAATCTCTAACTCATTGCCCCATTCCTCAACTGATATCCATTGGTTATTACATCTATAATCAGCATATTTAACTCTTTGTCCTGTTTTAGCCCCAACTTTCCCTATTACATTAATATTAGCTTCTCCTTCCTCAACTAAAGAATATTGCTTACCATCAAAATTGATAGTAGCAGGATGACCTCTTTGTAATTCAGCATATAATTTATTTGCATTAGGTATTTTGTTAAATAAAACCAAACTAATTTGGTCATCTTCTTCAGCAAATAACCATAAATGCTTTCCATTGCCAAGTAAGTGATAATCATACCACTCATAGCCACCTTCTTCATAGATAATCTTACCAATTACTTCATACTCTACTAAGTCATATTCTATAATATCACCAACTCTTAAGTTAAAGGGGTTGCGAGCTTTTACTTCACTTACTTTATTTTTATTACTATTACTATCAGACTTAAGAAAATCTAAGAACCCCATTTTATCACCCCACTTTGTTTTTAGAAATATAAAATACTTTATCGTCTGATTTTACTTTAAAATTATTATCAGGATTGATAATAATCTGAAATTACTAATAATATTTTCTTATATTAAAAAGGAACATAAAAAATAAGAAAATTGCTAACTTCTTAAAATTAAGAAGTTAGCTATTATTGATCATTCAGGAAAGTTAAGCCTTATTTTTAATTTTTAAAATTAGCAAATGATATTTCATGTGGTTCATTACCAACCTTAAAATCAGTTATCTTTTTAAATGATTTAGCATCAAAGACTATCACTTCATTATCCATTACATCAGTTACATATACAAAACTACCAGTTGAATCCATAGCAATATGATTTGCTCGCCCACTAATAGTTAAGTTCTTAACAATTTTATAATTATTAGCATCAATGATCGCAATAGTATCACTTCTATTAGCAGCCCAAATATATTTGCCATCTGGAGAAACAATAATACCGTGAGTACCTTTAGCAATCGGTTTAGTTAATTTAACCTGCCAAGTATTTGTATCTACTACAGAGAGACTACCGTCAATAAAATTGGCAGTATAAAAATATTTCCCATCAGGAGAAGAAATAGCTTCGTTAGGCCCCTTGCCTACATTTACTTTAGTTAACACCTCTTGTTTAACTGTATCAATAACGGTGATTAAATTTTTATCTACATTGCTTACATAAGCATATTTTCCATCAGGACTGAAATGAATATGTCCTGCTCCATTAGTTATAATCTTATTCACTACCTCATTAGTCTCAGTATCTATTACTAATACATTACCACTACTGCCTTTGCTTCCTCCAGCTAAATATAGATATTTATTGTCTGGACTAATATCTACTCCATGAACTGGACTATCAACAGCTAATTTCTTGAGTAATTTTCCTTCTGGCAGTGAAAATATATAAAGATTACCATCTTTATAATCGCCTACATAAAATTGTTTATGCAAAGAATCAACTGCAATACCATGAGAAGCACGTTTAGCTACTTCAATAGTATTCACAACTTTATGTTGACTAGTATCAATTACTGACACTGTTCCACTATATGCATTAGCAATATAAGCATAAGTATTAGTAGGTTCCTTAGCAGTCATAACCTTAGGATATACAGCTACTGCTATGAATAATCCCAAAACCAAAATTGCTACTAAGCTTTTTATATAATTATTCATCTTAAGACACCTCTCTCAACATTAGTCACTTCAAAGTTGAAATAGCTAGTACTAAAATTAAAGCACTAGCTATTTACAATAAGACATCCTCTCTTGTCTTATAACCCCTATCCTACAAACTATGCTTTTAAGTTTATACTTAATTTACTCTTTAAAACCAATCTAATCTACTATTACACTTTGAAGTGCTACATCTTCGTTCCAAGTAAATTCTCTACTTGGTACATCCCTAACATTTTTAACTATTAATTGAATAGATTCTGTGGCATCTGTTACTAGACTGTTCCCATCTTCATCTGTCTTTTTAAGTGTTATATATGCTATTGGGTGATGACTTGATTTACGATCCCATATCCATTCAATCTTATAATTAAGTACTTTTGATTCATCTCCACTATTATTAATCTTAACTGCTAATTTTTCTGACTTTATCTCTTCTATCAAATTACCACTGTGAGTAGTTAACCAGACTTTAAATACTATTTCATCAGTAGGCTGGTCTAAAAATGGATTTACCAATGCTATATCGAACATAACACCGTTTGCTTCATTCTTTCTAACCATGTCTTTTACTTCTAACTTCTTTGCATTTGTTACTCTAGGATACATAAAGATTGATAATACTAATCCTAAAGCTAAAAGTAGTACTAAATTTTTCTTCTTCATTTTACGATACCCCCGTTGTGTATTTAGTCTCTAATGAAAATATATCACACGAATGTGAAGAGATTATGAAGAAATGTAAAAAAATTATTTAATCTAATAAATTATATAGTTCTTATAGTTTTCTCTTAACTTAATTTTAATAAAATCGTGTATATTTGAATTTCATTTCTTTCATACTACTATTGTAATCTTACAAAAAGGAGGAATAATAGTGGGAAATGAAATGAATACACATATGGATAGATATCAAGAATGTATAGATATCTGTAATAAATGTATGGCAGAATGTCAATTCTGTTTAGACGCTTGCTTACATGAACCAGATGTAGATGCTAGAGTCGACTGCATGGGTTTGCTATTAGATTGTATGGATATTTGTAACCTAGCTGCAAAGTATATGGCCGGAAACAGTAGATATGTTAAACAAATTTGCGAATTATGTGCAGAAATTTGTGATGCATGTGCAGATGAATGTGAAAAGTTTGAAGATAACCACTGTCAAACCTGTGCAGAAATCTGTAGACAATGTGCTGCTACATGTCGGGAAATGGCAAGTAAAATGTAAATTAAAATAGCAAGAGAGAACTAAAATTCTTTCTTGCTATTTTAACATCCTTTAAACTTCTAACAATTTAAAACCAGTTTCTGGATCTACCTTTCGCTGAGCTGAAGTATTAATTAACTCTAATATTATGACTTCACCAATATGCCAAATATCTACTCCCTCTCTTGTGCAACCAGTAATCGTATTTTCTTTACGACCAAAAGCTGAATGCAAATGCAGCTTAGGTATTTCTTCCTCATTAATAAATATAGTACCTACTCCTAATGCTTCACTAACCCCTATTAACTCTTTTAAATTAGGAACAATACTTTCAGCATAACCATCCTTTGGACCTGCAACAACCTTGCTCTCTTCTTTTGCCCCTCCAAGAAATAATACAGTTGCTGAATTAACTCCTTTCCTCTTTGCAAAATCCTCGATTGTATCAGGAATTCTATCACCATTTTCTAATCTTAAAATAAATATTCTTCCTAAGTTAGCTTCAGAATACTTCAATATTGTCGCCTCCTTTATCAATAAAATCTTACCTTAATTAACTACTCAATCTCTGCTTTACAATCTAATTTAAAAGGATTAGTTCTTATTGCTAATGAAAATAGATACGGATAATCTTCTTTAAGATGCTTCATATAAAATAACCATTCTTTTATGAGATTAATATATGCTCGTTCTATATCACCTTCTATATGTTCTTTATCCCGTTCAGGAATTTTTTCTAAGTTTTTCCTATATTTAAGCTCCTCTGTTAGATGAAATACTGCCCATAATAAATCGGTAAATTCCTCATGTTCTAATAGATTAGGATTCTCTAAAAGATTGAGTAAAAAATTCCTTTCTTCAGATAAGAATTTTTTTAAATCTATAAGTTCTTCTTTAGTTACAGCTATGTCATACTGTCGTTCATTTAAACTATCATGAATCTTTTTAAACTCCTTATGGGTCCAAGAATCACTTACTTGTAACAAACTTCTTATTTCATCTGATTCTAAATCTAAACATGCTAATTTTGTAATTAGCTCGTTACCTACTTCACTATAAAAACCACCAATTACCATATTTAACTTGTTAAGTAATCTACGCTTGTCCCTAATTTCAAGTAATCTATGTATGATCAATGTTACAATTAATACTTCAATCGGTATGAACGCAATATCCTCAACAAGAAAAACTAAAATATGATGTAAATCTTTAAAAATTGCATAGTGAATAATATATATGACTCCTGAAGTTAATATTAATCCGATTGCAAAAGCTGTTCGCCAATTAAAAATATAATCTTTTATTGATTTATTATCAAATTTTTTCTGCATATATAATTTCAGCTCCTCTTAAATATTTAATGTTCATCTTAATTTGAACTAATCTTAAACCATCTCCTTCTTACTTAAAATTTCTGATGTCTTTCTTAATAATTATTTTACCAGAAAGTTTAGTATAATATTGCTTATTTGATTAAACGGATTCCATAATTATGCTTGAACTTTGATTATATTATTAG
>Ga0208550_10036_pt1 | contig 41923 bp, 33 predicted proteins | sample Wag4S2014_12_3_FD_187356 | JGI IMG/M metagenome (GOLD analysis project Ga0208550, IMG submission 187356) | Deep subsurface shale carbon reservoir microbial communities from Ohio, USA - Utica-2 Time Series 2014_12_3 (SPAdes) (version 2) ... | reverse complement strand
ATCTATTACAGCATCTTCTTTATTGAAAAACTCTTATATCAATTCAATCTTCCGCATTATGTTTTAATTTTTAATAATTTTTGGTTACTTATCTGAATAAAATGACTTAAATATTTAAATAAAACAAAAAGAACTAATCCGACTGACAAAATTTCTGCTATCCGAGCAGGATAAAGAAGTAAAGTACTATTAAATTCCTTTTCTAAAAACCCTGAAGTCAATTTTAAACCTATAGCTGTGATTACAAAAGGAAATGTAAAGGCTGAAAAACTAGGATAAAAACCTACTGCAAGCATCTTTGGTAAATAAATTAAAACAAGAGCTAACATCGTTAAAGTCAATAAAAGCAACCAACCTAACATCAACATATTCTTCTCAGGAAAGACGCTCATATATCCAGCCAAACAAAGTCCCGCTGGAGCTGTAAATATAGAAATAGTAGGCAAAGTAGGATCCTTCATTTCCCCAATCCGAAAGACTCGATAAGTAACGATCGGTAATAGAATCATGTAAGCAATAAATCCAAACCAAAAGATTATTTGCCCCAGCTCAATGCGGTTAAAAAGAGGAGCAGTTACACTAGCGACTACTATACCTACATAGACAATAAAATAGCTAGGAAAAACATTTTTAATATCAAAATTCATAATAAAACGAAATGAAAATATGATAACCAATAAAGCATGAAGTATAATTCCACCATACCATATATATAAAGCCAGTTGATAAGAAAAAGGCACTATATAACTAGCTAAAATTATAATTGCCATAGAAAAAGTTAAGGCTACACTAGCCACCACTGGATTCTTTAAATCATTAACAACTCCTCGGCAGTCAATAAAAAGTCTACCTATTAAAAGCAACAATATTGACACAGCTAACAGCCCTGCCAAATAACGATATTGACTTCCATAAGAAAGAACAAGATTTCCTGCACCAACTAAGCCAAGCATCAAACCTGCTATCGGTACTGGTGTTCTCTTGAAAATTGTAGACATCTTATTCTGCCTCCTCTAAAGTAGTGCCGCCTGCATTAATCTCACGCAAAATTATCTCAGTAGCTTTAGCAGCCACTTCCCCAGTAAAAGAAGCACACTGGTCTTTATGCTCCCCGGAAGCCATATTAAACCCATCGGTTAAGACCTTACAACAAAGACATCCATGATTGTCTTTAAAACTCTGCTGAAGTTCATTTGTTAACCTTAAATTTCTTTCAACCCGTTTATCTCCACCTTTAGTACGACCAAAGAAATAACTGATTGCCATCACTCCTCCCGAAACAGCTCCACAAACACATTTTGATTTACCGATCCCAACTGGAAATCCAGAAGCCATAGCGATTATTCTATCTGAGATATCTAATTCAAACTGATTCCTAATACTACTAATTATCGCCTCCGAACAATAAAACTGCCCACTCCTAAATAATCCTTCTGCTTCTTCTCTTACCTCATTTACTCTTACATCTGTTTGCAAAATTAACCCCTCCTAATCTTTTCTTATAAACTATAATATCACACATTATAAATCTTTTCAATAATCAATATAAATTAATTTTATAGAAGAGGGGGTAAAGTTAATAATCTGCAAATAATATAATTTGTTATACAATAAAAAAACCTGTCTCTTTTTTTAAGAAACAGGCTTGTTCACTCTACTTAAAACTATTATTTTTTAACTATTTAATCTCTTGAGGTTGTTCTTTTCAACTAGCTTCTTTCTTTATTCTTCTTGCATCTAGGGCATAATCCATATAATTTTATCTTATGTTCAAATAACTGATAGTCCGTTTTATCACTCACTTTTTCTTCAAAATTATGTAACGGGCAATCCAGTGCCCTAACTTTACTACAAATAACACAGACCAAGTGATGGTGGTGCTCTCTACCCACTCTTAATTCAAACCTACTCTCTTTACCATATAAATTTAACCTATAAATAATATTCTTCTCTTCAAAATAATTAAGATTCCGATAAACTGTTGATAATCTCAAAGTATCCCCTTTACTCTTGATCTTTTTAAATACCTCTTGCGCTGATAAAGGTCGATTACTATTGATTAAAACTTTTAAAATAGCAAAACGCTGCTTAGTAAATTTAATCTCTTTATCTTTTAATTTCTGCTTCCAAAAAGCTAATTCATCCATATATTATCTCCTACACCCCATTACTCGTTGTGTTATCCTTAACCTTAATCCCAATCTTAGTCTAAACCTTAACCTCTTGCCACCTGCAAATAAGACCCCTTACCCACTTATAAATAATAACAGTAATCAAACAAACTACACTGGCTAAAATTATCGTTCCTCCAGGAGCTAAATCCTGATAAAAAGCAATAATAAGCCCTACATTAACCGCAAGAATACTAAAAATAATACTATTCCTTATGGTTGCTTTAAAACTTTTGGCTAACTGCAAGCTAGTAGCCACCGGTAATGTAATTAAAGAAGATACTAATAAACCACCGATAATCCGCATAGAAATTGCAACAGTAATTGCTACTATAATTAAAAATATAGTATTCAATCTCTTAACTGGCACCCCAGCTAACCTAGCCTCTGCCTCATTAAAGGCTAAAAAAAAGAAACCATAATAAAAATAGAATATAATACCTATTATCAAAATTGCTAAAGGAATAATAATAAATATATCTTTCATTGTAATTAGTGATATACTACCAAATAAGTAACTAAAGATTCCTGAACTATTACTAATCAAACTAATCAATATTATTGCCACTCCTAAGCCTGTTGCTAAAATGATAGCTAATGATAATTCTTCATAATCTTTATAGTCTTGTCGTAATTTCTCAATCCCCAGCGATGCAGTAATAGCAACTATTAACGCAGTATAAATAGGATAAATACCAAGTAACATTCCTAATGCTACTCCAGCTAATGAAATATGAGATAGAGTATGACCTATTAATGATAATCGCTTTAAGGTTAGAAACACTCCAATCAAAGGACAGATTATTGCTACTAAATTTCCTACTATAAATGCTCGCCGCATAAAAGAATAAGCAAAAACTTCTAACATAGACTGCTTTCCACCACCTGAGAAGCACTTAGAGGAGTTATCTTTTGTTTAGCAAAATGAAATACTCTATTTGCATACTGAATTACAGCTTCAATATTATGAGAAATTATTAATATTGTCAATTCTAATTCTTGATTTAATCTGTTAAGCAACTTATAAAATTTATTCTGATTCTCAATGTCTACTCCAACTAAAGGTTCATCTAGAAAAATAACTTTCGGTTCACTAACTAAGGCCCGAGCAATAAAGATTCTCTGTTGTTGCCCACCAGACAGATTACCAATCTGTCTCTCTTTGTGCTCCAACATATCTACTAACTCTAAAACCCTATTAATCTTTTGGTCCAACCTTAAATTCAATAACTTAAACCTTCCAAACTCCTTATATAAATTAGCTCCGATAACTTCTTTTACAGTAGCTGGAAAACTATCGTTAAACTCCTTTACTTCCTGTGAAATATATCCTAACTTCGTCCAGTCACTAAATTCATTTATATTTTGACCAAAGAGTTTTATCTCTCCTTGTTGAAAAGAAATCTGTTCCGTTAAGAGTTTTAAAAAAGTGCTCTTACCTGAACCATTAGGACCTACCAAAGCTACGAAATCGCCGTTCCTAATATCTAAATTAACATCTTTTAAAATTACTTCTTCATCATAACCAAAATTCAAGCCTCTTATTTTAATTATTTCACTCATCTTCATCTACCAACGCCTTTCTTAAATTCTTAAGATTTTTACTCATTATTGAAAAATAGTCTGCATTATTCTCCTTCTCTTCTTCAGTTAAACCAATAATCGGATCAAGAGTTAATATCTTCAAACCAGTTTCTTTAGCTAATACTTCTGCCACCCTAGAATTAGATAACTTCTTCATAAAGATATATTTTAGCCCATCTTTTCTTACTCTCTCAATTAATCTAGCCAAAGCTCCTGGCGATGGCTTTTCATGAAGTGTGACTCCGGTAACAGATAACTGATTCAATCCATATCTATTGGTCAAATACCTAAAAGCATCGTGAGAGACCAAAATATAATCTCGATTTCTATTAGTCAAAGTTGCTCTATATGCTTGACCAAGAATATCTATCTTCTTCGTATAACTTTTATAATTTTGCTGATACTCCCTTTTATTTTCAGGATCTAAATCAATAAATTCATCCCTTACTCGTTTAGCAATCAACTGCATATTAATGGGGTCTAACCAAATATGTGGGTCATACTGACCATGGCTATGTACGTAAGTATTTTCCAACTTTAATAGCTTAACTTCTTCACTAGCCTTAATAACTTCGATACCTTTTTTTTGAAGAAGCTTTGCAACCTTAGTCCCCCAAGGCTCTAAACCAACGCCATTATACAGAAATAAATCCGTTTTTAATAATCTACTTTGCTGTTGAAGTGAAGGTTTATAACTATGTACTTCTTCACCATTAGGAATTAGGAGATGTAAGTCTACTTTATTTCCACCAATCTTATTTGCTAAGTCATATAACGGATAAATACTCACATAAATATTTAATCTATTCTGTTGATTCCTTAGGCTATTTATCTTATTTACATCAGAAGTCCACCAATTATCAGGCAGATCAATTAAGACTAATGATGTAGCTATTATGAAAAGTAATAATAGATAAAGAAACCAGCGCCGATTAGTATATATTCTTCTGTCTTTAAACAATTAACCTCACCCTAACCATATCTTTATTTGCAAATCATTTGCATCTACTATTCATATAATTAACATTTTAAACACTTTTTATACAAAAAATAAACTCTCCTATGAAATCACAGGAGAGTTTATTAATTATATTATATTATATTATATATTAAGTTTACTTAAACATTTCAAAGTATTTTTCTGGTGTTGGAAACTCACCTAGTACAGCTGCCATCGCTGCTACATGAGCACTTCCTAAATAAGTCTCTGAATCAGCTGGTCCAATTCGAGACTGATAATTACGAGTAGTTGTAGTTAGAGCTGTTGCTCCAGAGCCGATTCTTCGTTTATTACCCATACATAAACCACAACCTGGCATAGTAATTGTAGCTCCTGCCTCGGTTAATTTAGCTAAACTACCATCCTTAACTAATTCATTATAGATATCTCGAGAAGCAGGACAGACGACAAAGTTAAGACCATGTGGTACTTTGTGACCTTCAACGATTCGTGCTGCTGCTCTAATACTTTCCAAGTCGCCACCGACACAACTACCGATAAAGACTTCATCTAATTCAGTTCCTGCTACCTCTGATATTGGTGCTACATTATCAGGATGATGTGGCTTAGCTACTAGAGGCTCATCTACTTCAGTTAATGGAATTTCAATAGTAGCTGCATATTCTGCTTCTTCATCAGCCTGAGGTAGAACTGGATTAGCTAAAAACTCTTCAATACTCTCAATCGTATCTTTAACCGAAGGACAACTTTCTGCATCGGTTCTTGACTTTAAGTATTCTAAGTTTTCTTCGATTGCTTCAATAGTGACTTCATCTGCTGGTACTGTTCCTGCTGAAGCACTTCGTTCTGCAACAGCATTTGTTAAGATATATCTCTTATCAGAATCTAAAAACTCTACACCTTCCATTTCAATGATGCGACCATTATATACATCTTTACCTACTATCTCTTCCGCATAAACTACTAAAGTAGAAACCAAATCACGAGCAGTTATTCCTTCCTTTGGTTCACCTTTAAAGATAACTCTTACTGACTCGTCCATAGTCAAATCTTGTTTACCATACTTCATAGCCCCTGCTACGATATCTGATGCTGCTGGGAAGGAAACTCCTCTTGGAGTTCGAGTATGTGAATCTCCTCCTACCACTACATCTGTAGGTAGTATGAATCGATTTCCAATCGTATGGATGATACCCTCGCCAGGCTCTAAGCAGACACCGCCTCGTTCAGTAACGAATTCATTAATAAATTTATGTCTATCTCTATCTTCACTAGATGGACATTCTCCGGTATGACATAATGATTGAACTACAGCTTCTGCACCGAAGTCTCCCCCAGCCATCGATTGATACTCTTCAAGAGTCATTGGTCCTGTTGTATCCTGAGAGTAAACTGCTCTTACTGCTACAGTTGCAGTCTCCCCTGGTACAATTGTATCTTTCCCATCTAACCTATTCATTCCTACAATCTTTTGAGCTAATGTTTGAGTAGGTTTATCATCCTCTTCTTTAGCTCCTGCAGGCAATTTGCTCTCATCAAAGTCGACACCACTTTCACGACAATATTCTGCTGCCCACTGTTGTAATTCATTTCCGGCATCAAAATAAGTCATTCCCCCGGCAGCAATCTTATCTAACATAAATTGAATCGGTAGTTCAATATCTAATTCTTCTTCCTTATTAACAGTTAACTTCTCTGCTTCGATATCAACTTTTAATTGGTCCCCTTCATTAATAGAATCAGTATTACATTCAAGTGGTACAATACCAGAAGCTACTAAAGAGTTCTTGAAAATTGGGGCAAAGCTCTTAGCAATAACCACTCCCCCAACCTTCTTTTCTGGTTCTCCTTCAACTGGCTTACCTAAGACTTGTAACATCGTATAAGTAGCTGATTTTCGTGAAGAACCTTCTCCTAATGCAGCTCCTGCCACAAAGATAACATTATCATCTTGCTCTTTTAATTCTTCTAAACGTTCTAAAAAGTCTTCCTCATCTTCACGTCCATCCATAATAAATTGAGCATGACGAGGATGGTCAGTTCTACTGTCAGCATTCTTTGAAGGACTTAAGTGACCAGTAGTAATATTATCTCCTACTTTAATTGTAACTCCTTCATATTCAGCCTGCAAATCCCAATCCTTAGCAAACTCTCTTTCAGCCCAACTCTTAATTATCTCTTGCGCTACTTGTTTATCTTCAACTAAATTAGCTACCTCTTCAAATTCAGACTTATTAACTAATACCGTTTTCTTTAAAATGTCAGTCACTTCTTCTACAAATAAATCCGCTTTTAATATATCGATTAACTCACTAGTAGCTGCTCCACCGTTCATATCTGCTAATAATGCTAAAGCTTCTTTAGCATTTAAGTAATCAGATTCAATCTCACCTTTAACAACTTTAGCCAAACCTTCAGCTTTAGCATATGAAGAAGGGAAAGTCCCTCTTCTTACTTCTTCAGATAATAATCTTACAACTAGCTTGTCCATCCGTTCAGTTGTAAAGATAGTAAATTCTCCTTCATCTAAACCTTCTACTTCTAAACCCGCTATTAATCCCTCAACCTCATCAACATTTAATGGTCTCGGTGGTAAATTATATGCGTTTTTGCGGGCTAAAGCTTTTTCTTTATAGCCTTCCAACAATTCAATTAATTCTTCTTTCATGCTGTATTACTCTCCTCCTCATAAAAAGCGATATTTATCACTTTATAATTATACATTATTTCAACAGCATTTACAAATTTAATCCATCTTCACAGAGTGATTTGTGAGCTAAACCTGTTCACTTAGATCAACATTTTTTATAGAGGTCATTTGAAAGAGCAAAGCCACTATATCTCTAAATCATAGAGACATAGTGACTATCTTCTACACAATTGAATCTTTATCTACCTTAAGCTTTTTTAATAAAACAGACTATCTCACTCTCTTTTTCCTTCACTTTTATTACTTCATATCCACTTTCGTCACACCAAGACTTGACCTCATCTTTAAATGCTGGATCATCAAGCTTCACCTCTAAAATATCGTCACCTTCTAGCTCTTCAACTTTATTCTGTACTCTTTCACTTACATCCATACATTGTTCTCCTCGAAGATCCAGTATAATAGCATCACCTAACGGCTCTCCAGTCTCATCAGTAGCAATCTGTCCGTGTACTACTTTATCTTTCACTTCACCTTTGGATCTAGCTTCTTTATCCTGCTCAACTATTTTATAAAGTCTATAACCACCACTTAGATTCTTCACCGTATCAAATCCATTCTGCAACAGAATCCGAGCTGCTATATAAGAACGCAACCCACTACCACAATAAACGATAATCTCTTTATCCTGTGGTAATTCATCTATTCTTTTGCGTAATTTACTAAGAGGAATATGTATTAAATTATCAGTAAGGTCAATAACTCCCATCTCATACTCTTTCTTAGTTCTAGTATCTACCAATACGGACTCCTGCCAATCTACTTCATCTAAGTCTGACCAATGAATGACTCCAGTTGTCTCTTTAAGAATATTACCAGCTGTAAAGCCAGCCATATTAACTGGGTCTTTAGCTGAAGAATAAGGCGGTGCATAAGCTAATTCTAACTCTTGTAAATCAAATACATTTCTTTTAAATCTAAGTGCAGTTGCTAAAACATCGATTCGTTTATCTACTCCATCACGACCTACGATCTGTGCTCCTAATAACTCACCATCCTCTGGTTTAAACAGAATCTTAACTGTCATTGGAAAAGCACCTGGGTAGTATCCAGCGTGGGAACGAGAAATCGTAAAGGATGCTTCATATTCAATTCCTTCTTGCTCTAAGCTCTTTTCATTCTTCCCAGTCGAAGCAACAGTTAAATCAAATACTTTGGCTACGGAAGTCCCTTGTGTTCCTGTAAACTTCTCCTTGCGACCAGTTAAGTTATTAGCTACAATTCTCCCTTGTTTATTAGCTGGTCCTGCTAAAGGAATATGAGTCTTTACTCCTGTTACATAATCTTTAACTTCGATAGCATCACCTAAAGCATAGATACTTTCATCTGAAGTCTGTAAATATTCATCGACTAAGATAGCTCCTGTCTCACCTAGCTCTAATCCTGCTTTTTGTGCTAATTCTGTATTTGGTTGAACACCGATAGCTAAGATAATCATATCAGCATCTAATCTCTTACCACTTTGTAATATTACATCAGTAGCATCTTCTTTTTCTTCAAAAGATTCTACACCATCTTCTAAATATAAATTAATTCCCTTATCACGCATATGATTCTGGGCGATAGCTGCCATCTCATAATCAATAGGGCCCATCACCTGGTCAGCCATCTCTACTAAGGAAACTTCTACTCCTTGGTCATGTAGGTTTTCTACCATCTCTAGTCCAATGAAACCACCGCCAACTACTACTGCTTTCTGTGGCTTTTCTTCATCTAGATAACCTTTAATTGCATCTGTATCTGGAATATCTCGCAAAGTAAATATTCTTTCACTTTCAACACCAGGAATTGGCGGTTTAATCGGTTCTGCTCCTGGTGATAAGACTACATAATCGTAATTCTCTGTGTACTCTTCACCTTTTGCCAAATCTTTTACCCTTGCTTCTTTCTTATTCGTATCAATATCAATAACTTCATTTTGAACTCTAACATCAATATTGAATCTAGCTTCCATCCGTTCTGGAGTCTGGACTAATAATTTATCTCTTTCTTCAATCGTTCCTCCAATATAATATGGCAACCCACAATTAGCAAATGAGATATATTCTCCTTTTTCAAACATAATAATCTCCGCGTCTTCATCCATTCTTCTTAGTCTAGCCGCTGTACTTGCTCCGCCGGCTACACCACCAATAATTAGTATCTTTTTAGCCATTAATTTAACCTCCTTTATTAATTTCGATAATCTGTTCTTACCATTTCCTTCTTTTAATAAAAATATTAGTTTGCAATGCATAGTTAAATTTATAATTAGTTATGTGTAGTATTTATATATTAAGATATTAAGATATAAATGTCAAGATATAAAGCTCAAGGTTGTTCACAAATAAAGCGAGCAACCTTGAACTTTAATTTATCTTAAAACTATTTAAACTTCTTGCACAGTTAATTACTAACGTCCAAAAATTTCGCATTAATTGTGCTAGAAGTCTTATTATGCAATTTGTTTATTTTTAAAATTCTTTTGCTTAAATGAAGAGGTTTAAATTAGCACCTTCTGCAGAATTTAAATAAGTTGCAACTCCACCTAATTCTACTCCATCAATTAACTCTTCTTTCTTAATTCCCATAACATCCATTGACATCTGACATGCTACTAAATTAACTCCTGCTAACTTGGCTTGACCAATTAAAGCTTCTAGAGAATCTACATTCTTATTCTCCATTACTTTACGCATCATCTTCCGACCCATGCCCATCATATTCATCTTAGAAAGCCCGAGTTTTTTACTACCACGTGGCATCATAGAACTAAACATCTTATCCATAAATCCTTTTTCTACATCAACATATTCATCTTTTCGCAGTACATTTAAACCCCAGAAAGTAAAGAACATCGTTACCTCCTTACCCATCGAAGCAGCACCATTAGCAATAATAAATGAAGCTATTGCTCTATCTAAATCATCACTAAATACTACTAAAGTCTTTCCATCTGGTCTATCATAGGTAGACTTTGCCTCAGTAACTGCTGTGGTTTCACCAGCACTGCCTTTCTTAATCAAAGCAACAATCTTACCAACCTCATTCTTGACGTCTAATAAAGTATTTCCTGTATTATCACACCAAGATTCAATATCAGCTCCAAAAGCAGGATCAGTAGCTGTTACTTCTACAATATCACCTGTCTCTAGTTCATCCATCTTGCGGTATACCTGCATAATTGGACCAGGACACTGCAATCCACAAGCATCTAGTTTAACAATATCATCTAATGAATCATTAGCTCTCATTTTAGCTATCTCATTTATCTGCTTTTTAACTTCTTCTTTAGATTCTTTACTATTCTCTTCACTAGAGCCATTATTTGTGCTCATATTATCACCTTTTCTAGTCTCTTCATTCTGTTTAACTGCTTTGTAAAGTCGATATCCACCACTTAAATTTCTTACTCTATTAGATGTAAACCCATTCTGCAACAAAATTCTAGTTGCAATATAACCTCTTAATCCAACCTGACAATAAAGAACTATATCTTTATCTGTCGGCAACTTATTTAAGTTATCTCTTAATTCATCAAGTGGAATATGAGTTGAACCTTCAATAGCACCTAATTGATTCTCTACTTCTGTTCTAATATCTAATATAATAGTATTATCTAAATCTAAATCATCTATCTCCCACCAATGAATAACCTTCATATCTTCATTAATAATGTTACCAGCTGTAAAGCCAGCCATATTTACTGGGTCTTTAGCTGAGGAATACGGCGGTGCATAAGCTAATTCTAGCTCTTGCAAATCAAATATATTTCTTTCAAATCTAAGTGCAGTTGCTAAAACATCGATTCGTTTATCTACTCCATCACGACCTACGATCTGTACTCCTAATAACTCACCATCCTCTGGTTTAAACAGAATCTTAACTGTCATTGGAAAAGCACCTGGGTAGTATCCAGCGTGGGAACGAGAAATCGTAAAGGATGCTTCATATTCAATTCCTTCTTGCTCTAAGCTCTTTTCATTCTTCCCAGTCGAAGCAACAGTTAAATCAAATACTTTGGCTACGGAAGTCCCTTGTGTTCCTGTAAACTTCTCCTTGCGACCAGTTAAGTTATTAGCTACAATTCTCCCTTGTTTATTAGCTGGTCCTGCTAAAGGAATATGAGTCTTTACTCCTGTTACATAATCTTTAACTTCGATAGCATCACCTAAAGCATAGATACTTTCATCTGAAGTCTGTAAATATTCATCGACTAAGATAGCTCCTGTCTCACCTAGCTCTAATCCTGCTTTTTGTGCTAATTCTGTATTTGGTTGAACACCGATAGCTAAGATAATCATATCAGCATCTAATCTCTTACCACTTTGTAATATTACATCAGTAGCATCTTCTTTTTCTTCAAAAGATTCTACACCATCTTCTAAATATAAATTAATTCCCTTATCACGCATATGATTCTGGGCGATAGCTGCCATCTCATAATCAATAGGGCCCATCACCTGGTCAGCCATCTCTACTAAGGAAACTTCTACTCCTTGGTCATGTAGGTTTTCTACCATCTCTAGTCCAATGAAACCACCGCCAACTACTACTGCTTTCTGTGGCTTTTCTTCATCTAGATAACCTTTAATTGCATCTGTATCTGGAATATCTCGCAAAGTAAATATTCTTTCACTTTCAACACCAGGAATTGGCGGTTTAATCGGTTCTGCTCCTGGTGATAAGACTACATAATCGTAATTCTCTGTGTACTCTTCACCTTTTGCCAAATCTTTTACCCTTGCTTCTTTCTTATTCGTATCAATATCAATAACTTCATTTTGAACTCTAACATCAATATTGAATCTAGCTTCCATCCGTTCTGGAGTCTGGACTAATAATTTATCTCTTTCTTCAATCGTTCCTCCAATATAATATGGCAACCCACAATTAGCAAATGAGATATATTCTCCTTTTTCAAACATAATAATCTCCGCATCTTCATCCATTCTTCTTAGTCTAGCCGCTGTACTTGCTCCGCCGGCTACACCACCAATAATTAGTATCTTTTTAGCCATTAATTTAACCTCCATCAGTTGTAGTATAATTTAGTTGGTCTATTATAATATATATAATTCATCTGTATCTCAGTTAATTAAATCGGTTAATTATAATATATTAATTGTATAATTAAAAAAATAATTGAAACTTAAATTTCAATCATAACCACTCTATAGAAGAACTATAGTTATTTACTCAATTAATAATATATTTATAATTAGAATTGTAATTATAACTTAACTGAATAACGTCTCAACTATTGCCTTTGCATCTTCATTAATTACTGAATAATTAATCTCAACACCATTTCTTTTTCCTGTAATAATTCCTGCATTACGTAATTTAGCTAAATGTTGTGAAACTGTAGATTGTGGCACCTCTAAACAAGACTGCATATTTGAAACATTACAGCTACCAACCTTTAATAAACCTTTTACAATGCATAACCTTACTGGATGAGCTAGAGCTTTTAATATCTTTGCTTTTCCTTTTAAAAGCTCCATATCCACATCAAAATCTTTCATTTAACCTCTTCCCCCTAATTAATATTCATATTAATATATTATAATAATTAAATTTGACTGTCAAGATTAATCTAATTTAGATAGGAGAGACTTGGGTAGACCATCCTTCCCATCTAAAAACTCTATCCCTAATAATCTACCATCTTGGTCAAAATCTAAGACCTTATCCCCTACTCTAACCGATTCATTAACTCCACCTGGTGGAATATCTTCCAAATAAATATATGCTAAATCTGCTTTTTGGTCATAAGTGATTCTTAATTTAATTTCCATCGTATTTATTAATCCCTCCAAGGGAAAGTAGATTATGTATCGCTATCATTATTATTTATCTACAATAACGTAATTAAATACTTAACCAGAAATTCCTCTTTAAAATTTATGAACTTTTTATGTAAACACTTAAAAAGGTCTAGGGAAAGCTCCTAGACCTTTATTTTCTAATATTCAATTTTTGATAAAACATCTCATTATTTCTACTGGCGTTTTATTACATTAGAGGCCTGTAATCCTCTTTCTCCGTCTACCACATCAAACTCGACTTGTTCACCTTCTTCTAAACTTTTAAATCCTTCATCTTCAATTGCTGAATAATGTACAAAAACATCTTCTTCTCCTGGAACTTCAATAAATCCATAACCTTTCTCATTACTAAACCATTTCACTGTTCCTGTTTTCATAAAACTAAATTCCTCCTAAATCATTTACTTAATTAATTCTGATTCTTAAGATACATGCATAGTATCCGAGTTATTAAAGTGCTTTATACATAAAAGTTTAATTTTTTATTAAAAATCTTACATAATTAATTGCTGCCACCCAAAAATTTTATGTTAATTGTGTTTTAAATCTAATTATGAAATTGGCTTAATTAATTTTACTACTGTCTCTATATGATAAGTCTGCGGGAACATATCAACCGGTTGTACTTCTGCTACTTCATAATCTGCAGCAGTTAATATTTTTAAATCTCTAGCTAGACTACTTGGGTTACAAGAAACGTAGATAATCTTATCTGGTTTTAAATCTAAAAAAGTTTTTAAAACTTCTTCATGACACCCTTTTCTTGGTGGATCGACTACTATAACTTCAGGATACAAGCCATCCTGTTCCATCTGAGGTAATACTTCTCTTACCTTGCCCACTTGAAAGTCACAATTATTAATTCCATTTAACTTTGCATTATCTCTTGCATCTGCAATGGCTTGTGGTACTACTTCTATTCCATAAACTTTCTTTGCCGCTTGGGCTAAATATAGTGAAATAGAACCAATGCCACAATAAGCATCGATAACTCTTTCTTCTCCATTTAAATCAGCAGCTCTTAATACCTGCGCATAGAGTTTATTAGCTTGTAGTGTATTAACCTGAAAGAATGATTCTGGTGAAATCTTATATCTTATCTTACCGATATAATCTATGATCTTGTCTTGACCTGCTAATAGAATTGTCTTATCACCTAAAATAATATTTGTTTTACGGAAATTAATATTTTGGTGAATGCTAATTAACTCTGGTATCTCCTCCATTAACTGCTGACTGAGCTCTTCTTGGTAAGGTAGTTCTTCATCTTTGGTTACAAAGACTAACATAGCTTGATTTGTGCATACACCAACCCGAACTATTAAGTGACGTAAGATACCACTATGCTTCTCTTCATCATAAATGGAGATCTCATATTCGTTAATTAAGTTTAAAGTCTTCCTAACTATCCTATTAATTAATTGGTGTTGAATCAAACACTCTTGTGTCTCTATAATTTGATGACTACCAGCTGCATAAAAGCCTGCTACTACCTCTTCTTCCTTAATACCTAAAGGAAATTGAGCTTTATTGCGATAAAAATAAGGATTATCCATGCCAATTACTGGATTAACCTCTATTCCCTCCAAATTACCTATTCTTTCTATAGCATCTTTTACAATCTCTTCTTTATATTCTAATTGGGCTGCATAATCAATATGTTGCAATTGACAACCGCCACAATCATTACTTACTTCACATTGTTCAGTTACTCTTTCAGGAGCAGCCTTGACAATATCAATGATTTCACCTCGAGCATAATTCTTTTTAACTTTAGTAACTCTTATCTTGACTCTTTCCCCAGGTACTCCTTGAGGAACAAAGATAGCAAACCCTTCTTTTCTCCCGACTACATCGCCACCATAAGCTAAATTTTCTAATTCTATTATTACTTTTTCTCCTACTTTAACTGGTCTATCTTTGCTCAACACTTTTCAACTCCTTTGTTATTCTCTTTCTAATCTTTTATTCTACCCCTAATTCTTCTAATAGTTTTAGTCCATTCTTACTTAAAATCTTTAATCTATCTACTAAATCTAAACCTAAATCTGTTAACTGCCTCATCTCAGTTAATGGATCTTTGATAGGAAAGTCAGAGCCAAATAAGACCTTATCTACTCCATGAGTATTAATAATCTCAACTACTACTTCTTCTGGTAAAAAGTCTAAGGCACTAGAAGTATCAATGTAAATATCCTCTCCAATTAAATATTCCTTAGCTTCTTGCCACATTTGATAACCACCTAAATGGGCTGCAATAACTCTTAATTCAGGAAAGTCAGCTATAACCTGTGCTAATTTTTGTGGAGTACTATAATTATTAGCTGGCTCTTCTACTTGGTCTCCGACATGGAAGAGAACCAAAAAATCAGCACCTATTGCCTCATAAATAGCATATGCCTCTTTTGAAATAATATCAAACTTCTGAAAATCCGGATGAAGCTTAAGCCCTCCAACCCCTGCTTCTTTTAAACGAGTCAATTCTCCTTCTATATCTTCATATTCAGGATGAATTGTACCAAAGTTGACTAAATTCTCATCCTTAATTTTTAATAACCAGTCATTCACTGTTGGCACCTGTCTCGGTACAACAGCTGCTGCATGGACTACTGCTTTATATAATTCAGCTTCTTTAAACTTATTCATGAAATTATCAAAAGTCCCATTATTCTTAATCTGCAATTGATAGTGATTCTCTAACTGCTCTACCGCTCTACTTGCAATCCCTTCTGGAAAAATATGAGTATGAAAGTCTACTACCTTCACTTTTTAATCTCCTCCTATAATCTCTTCTCCTTTTATCTAAAATCGTCAAAGAAAACTCCATCTAAACTACTGTATTAGGTGGAGAGGTTCACAATAGGTCAAATCTAGACAATAACTCAAATCCGTTCTTATATAGTATCTTCCATTTATCTGTTAGACTAAGGTCTAAATTCAATACATTCTTTATCTCTTTAGCAGGCTTTTTGAGCAATTTGATTAATCTTATGGTCGTGTTTAGTCTAAATTCAATACATTCTTTATCTCTTTAGCAGGCACCTCCATTGGATAATCAGAACCAAAGAGAACTTTATCTGTTCCATGAGCCTTAATTAACTCACTCGCTCTTTCTAAAGATATGTAACGAAAGACGCTAGAAGTGTCTAAATATATATCGTGACCAATAATATTCTTTTCTGCCTCATCCCACATTCGATAACCACCTAAATGACCGGCTACTGCATTTAATTGAGGAAAATCTTTAATTACTTGTGCCATCTTTTGGGGGGTGCTATAGTTATCTTCAGTAGGATAAACATCATCTCCTACATGAAATAAAACTAAAAATTGGTCACCAATCTTTTCATAAAGTTCATACATCTTCTGATCTGTTAAATCGAACTGTTGAAAATCAGGATGGAGCTTCAAACCTTTAATCCCTAAACTTTTTAAGCGAATTAATTCCTTTTCAATATCTTCGTATTCTGGATGAATAGTCCCAAACCTAATTATACGTGGTGAAGTCACATCTGCAATCCAATTATTAACTGCTTCTACTTGTCTAGCATTTGTTGCTGAAGCATGCAAGACTGACCGATGAATGTCCGCCTGAGATGCTGTCGTTACTAAATGTTCTAGAGTCCCTACATTCTCTATCTCTATATTATAATGAATCTCTAATCTATCTATTGCCTTTGTAGCTACTTTCCTTGGAAATGCATGGGCATGAAAGTCAATTATCTTCATCAATTATCTCTCCCTTAATCTTTTTATAGATTCATCCCTCCTAATCATGAAGAATACTATCAGCTAAATAAGCCTAATGTTTATAGGGGTTCGTAAGCCCTTATAGATTTGCTCACCTCAATCATATTTGAAATCTAGGTTCTTACATAATCAATTGATACCGCCTACAAATTCCGCAACGACTTCCATAAATAAAGCATGGGTTGTTTTCAAACTCCCTAACGGTCAAACAGAAAACAACTTTTACCATGCTTTATTTATTTCAGTCTGCTCCATTCTAAATGGCTAACATCAATCGATTATGCGCGAAGTCTAACTTTTTAGCCGATATTACTCTATGAACAAAGTCAATATACCAAAAGTATAGTTTCCTCTTGTTACAGTTTGTGTTCGACTAACTTCTCACTTGTTCGCAAATTACTTTCTAATTATAACAAAATATGATCCTGCTTCTAAAAACGAAAATAGCACTACCTAATGAATTTAGGTAGTGCTGAAATAATGTTTATATTTTAAAGTTTAATCTATAGTTTATCAATTATCGCTTCAGTAATCTCAGTTGTACTTGCTTGACCACCTAAGTCTGCAGTTAATGTTTCACCTTCGGCTAAAACCTCCGCAACTGCATTTTCAATACTATCAGCAGCTTCTTTTTCGTCTAAATGACGTAACATCAAAACTCCAGATAATAATAAAGCAATTGGATTTGCCTTGTTTTGACCAGCAATATCCGGCGCGCTACCATGCACAGCTTCAAAAACAGCTATATCATCGCCAAGATTTGCACCTGGAGTTAGTCCTAAACCTCCAATTAATCCAGCACAGAGATCAGAAACTACATCTCCATATAGATTAGGTAGTACTAAAACATCATACTCTTCTGGATACTGAACTAACTGCATACACATATTATCAACAATCCGATCATCAAACTCAACTTCTGGATAATCTTTAGCTACTTCTCTCGCTACTTCTAAGAATAATCCATCACTTAATTTCATAATATTAGCTTTATGAACAGCAGTTACTTTCTCTCTATTCTCTCGCTTAGCATATTCAAAGGCTGCTCTAACAATTCTTTCGGATGCCTTTCTCGTAATTACTTTAATACTTTCTGCCGCATCGTCACCAACCATATGTTCAATACCAGCGTATAGACCTTCAGTATTCTCCCTTACAACTACTAAATCAATATCCTCAAACATAGTAGGAGAACCAGCAAAAGTCTTAGCCGGTCGCAGGTTAGTATATAAATCTAACTTCTTTCTAATCGCTACATTAACACTTCTAAAACCGCTACCAACAGGAGTAGTAATTGGACCTTTCAAAGCTATCTTATTATTACGAATGGAATCCAATACCTCTTCTGGTAACGGAGTACCATACTCGTCCATTACGCCAGCACCTGCTTCTACTTCCTCCCAATTAATCTCTACTCCAGTAGCTTCAATTATTTCCTGTACTGCTTTTGAAACCTCTGGTCCAATTCCATCTCCAGGGACCAATGTTATATTATACATCCTAGACTCCTCCTCAACTTATTATCTCTAATGTTCATACTTTAATTATCTATTCTTTATGCCCCTTCTTCTTGTTCCATCTCTTCTTTATAATCTTCATAAATATACATTAATTCTTTATCAAATAAAGCTCGCTTCAACTGTACTGCTGTTTCTCTAATTCTTGCTAAAAGATCATTTGCCTCTTGGTCTGTTAAATCAATTCCGTACTCTTTAAATTTGCTAACAATTGCTTTTTTCCCAGAATGCTTACCGATGATAATCTGTCTTTCTAATCCTACTTCTTCAGGAGCAAAGACCTCATAAGTAGAAGCGTTCTTTAATACCCCATCTGCATGAATCCCAGATTCGTGAGCAAACACATTAGTACCTACAATCGCTTTCCAAACCGGCAATTCACGGGATGAAGCCTGAGATACATACTCTGAAAGTTGTCTAAAATCTTCCGTTGAAAAGTCCATATCTACATTATATAAGTATTTCAACGCCATAACAACCTCTTCTAAGGCAGCATTACCAGCACGCTCACCTAAACCGTTTACAGTGACTCCTACGTAATTAGCACCAGCTTTAACACCAGCTAAAGCATTAGCAGCCGCTAAACCAAAGTCATTATGCGTATGCATTTCGATATCAATTCCTACTTCCTCAATGATATCTTTTACACGATCATGAATAACAAATGGCTCCATAATCCCTACTGTGTCACAATATCTTAATCTATCAGCTCCTGCTTCTTTAGCTTCCTTAGCAAATTTAACTAAAAAGTCTCTGTCACTACGAGAAGCATCCTCCGCATTTACTGACACATATAGGTTATTCTTTTTAGCAAACTCTACTGCTTTAACCATATTAGAAAGTACCCAGTCTCTATCCTGCTGTAACTTATGCTCAATATGAATATCAGAAGTAGATATCGAAATCGCTACTGCATCTACTCCACAATCTAAAGACTCTTTAACATCTGAAACAACCGCACGGTTCCAAGCCATAATACTAGCATCTAAGTCTGCATTAACTAAAGTTTGAATGGCTTCCTTTTCATCTCCACCCATAACAGGAATCCCAGCTTCAATCTGGTCAACACCAATCTGATCTAATAATTTAGCAATTCTGATCTTTTCTCGATTTGCAAAGACAACTCCCGCTGTCTGTTCACCATCTCTTAACGTAGTATCTACTATCTTAATCCCTTCCATCTAATCCACTCCTCTTCTTAATTTTTATACTTTTTAATGTATATTATTACATCATAGGTATAAAGAAAGACTCTAAAGTAGAATACTTAGAGTCAGAATTAATGTAATCCAAATTATAAATGTTTAAACTACTATATTTTGCTACTCTATACTACCTTCTTTAATTTTTAGAAAATTATGAAAAAGTAATAATTAAGACTAAGTACTCACTATTTAAAGCCCTCGTATATTAAATTATTAAAATATAGAATCCCTATCGTATAAAACCTACATATTCATTATATAGTTTTTTTTATTTTTTGTCAACCAGAATTATATAGAAAGAATGTCATATTAATAATTAAATCAATTCCATAATAAAATTCCTAGTATAATTAAATTATAATTTTTAGACGTCAGCAATCAATTATATAAGAGTCTTAATTATTATATAGTGGATTAGACTTAAATAATAATTCTCTACCTCTCTTATAGAAGTAGAGAATTATTAACTTTAGCTTAACTTTTCTCTTAACATTTGATTAGTCAATTGTGGATCAGCCTTACCACGTGTTTCTTTCATAACTTGTCCTACCAAATAACCGATTGCCTGGTCCTTACCACCTTTATAATCCGCAACCGCATCTGGATTATTTTCGATTACTCCATCGATTACATTTCCTAATTCATCTTCGTCACTAATCTGTTTTAACCCTTTTTCTTCTACAATTGTATCTGGGTCTTTTCCTGTCTTAAACATTTCCTCAAATACAGTTTTAGCAATCTTACTAGAGATTGTTCCATCATCCATTAATGCTAGCATTTCTGCTAAACCATCAGCAGTTATATCAGCTTCATTAATTTCTAAGTTCTCTTCATTTAATAGTCTCATTAAGTCACCCATTACCCAGTTACTAACACTTTTTGGATCGTCATGTTTATTTACAGTAGCTTCAAAGAAATCAGCAATATCTTTAGAATCAGTTAAGACTTCAGCATCATACTCTGGTAATCCAAATTCATTTATGAACCTCGCTTTACGGTCTGTTGGCAACTCCGGAATATCTTCTTCAATCTTCTCTAACCAAGATTCATCAACTTCCATTGGTACTAAGTCTGGCTCTGGGAAGTAACGATAATCATGAGCCTCCTCTTTTCCTCGCATCGAGAAGGTCTTTCCAAGATCATCATCCCACATTCTTGTTTCTTGAATTACTTCTTTACCGGCATTTAATACTTTTGCTTGTCTTTTTATTTCATATTTTAATGCTTTCTCAATTGCCTTAAAAGAGTTCATATTCTTTAATTCTGTCTTAGTTCCTAATTCCTCTTGTCCTTTAGGCTTAATAGAAGCATTAGCATCACAACGCAAAGAACCTTCGGCCATATTACAATCGGAAACCTCTAGGTATTCTAAGATACTCTTTAATTCCTTTAAGTAAGCAACTGCCTGCGCTGGAGAATGAATATCTGGTTCAGTTACAATCTCAATTAATGGCGTTCCAACTCGATTGTAATCTACCAAACTCCCTTCATCAGTAGTTCCATCGTGTACTAACTTACCAGCATCCTCTTCCATATGAATTCGATTAATTCTTACTCTTACCTCTTCATCTTCAGTCTTTACATTTATATGCCCATCTGTACATAAAGGTAAATCAAATTGAGAAATCTGGTATGCCTTTGGTAAATCAGGATAGAAATAATTCTTACGATCAAACTTACTAAAACTAGCAATATCACAATTTAAGGCTAGTCCTGTTTTAATTGCATATTCTACTGCTTTCTTATTTAATACCGGCAACACTCCTGGTAAACCTAAGCAAACCGGACAAGTATGTACATTCGGCTCTGCTCCAAACTCTGTACTACAACTACAGAATATCTTAGTATTAGTATCTAATTGAGCATGTACCTCTAGCCCAATTGTAACCTCATAATCTGCACCCATTCTTTACACCTCCACGATTAAATTACAATTCTGCACTTTCTTTATGAAAATCTGTATTCTGTTCAAAAGTATAAGCAACCTGAATTAACTTTTCTTCATCAAAATGATTTCCTAATAACTGTAACCCTATAGGCAAACCATCATTATCAAATCCACAAGGAATTGAAATTCCAGGAATACCAGCTAAGTTAGCCGGAATTGTACATAAATCAGACATATACATCTGTAATGGATCATCACTCTTCTCACCAATCTTAAATGCAGTCGTTGGTGATGTTGGCGAAATTAAAACATCATATTCTTCGAATACTTTTTCAAAGTCATCTTTAATTAAAGTTCTAACTTTTTGAGCTTTTAAATAATAGGCGTCATAATACCCCGAACTTAAAGCATATGTACCCAACATAATTCTACGCTTAACTTCATCGCCAAACCCTTCACTCCTAGTCTTTTTAAACATATCAATTAAACTGTTAGCCCCTTCGGCACGGTAACCATACCTAACTCCATCATAACGAGCTAAATTCGAACTAGCCTCTGCGGGAGCGATTAGATAATAAGTAGGTAGTGCATACTCAGTATGTGGTAAAGATACTTCTTCACAAGTAGCACCTAACTCTTCTAATTTAGCGATAGCAGCTTCTACAGCTTCTTTTACTTCAGCATCTATTCCTTCACCAAAGTATTCTTTTGGAATTCCAACCTTCATCTCCGAAACATCATCTACTAAAGATTCAGTAAAGTCTGGCACTTCTCTTTCAACCGAAGTAGAATCATGTGGATCATGCCCACAAATATAATTTAATGCTAATGCACAGTCTTCTACATCCTTAGAAAAAGGGCCAATCTGATCTAAAGATGAAGCAAAAGCAACTAATCCATATCTCGAAACAAATCCATATGTAGGCTTCATCCCAACTACACCACATAAAGCAGCAGGCTGTCTGATTGAACCACCTGTATCCGAACCTAAAGAGATAATAGCTTCATTAGCAGCAACCGCAGCAGCTGAACCTCCACTAGAACCTCCTGGTACTCGTTCTAAATCCCAAGGATTCTTAGTAGTAAAGAAACCTGAATTTTCAGTAGAAGATCCCATAGCAAATTCATCTAAATTGGTCTTCCCTATCATCACCGCATCTTCATCATTTAATTTCTGTACTACTGTCGCATTATACGGTGGCTTAAAGTTATGTAATATATTCGAAGAACAAGTTGTCTTAATCCCTTCTGTACACATATTATCTTTTATAGCTACCGGAATTCCTGCTAAAGGATTAATATCTTCTCCGTCTGCAAGCCTTTCATCTACTTTCTTAGCCTTATTTAAGGCTTCTTCTTTAGTTAAAGTGACATAGGCCTTAACATCTTCTTCAGTCTCTTCTATACGCTGATAGATTGAATTTATAACTTCTTCAGCACTTACCTCTCCTGCTGTTAATTTCTCATGTAATTCATGAGCAGTTAATTCATAAAGTTCCATTCCAGTCCCTCCTTTAACCGATTTATTCTCCTGTCTCTATAACTTTTGGTACTTTAAACGAGCCACTCTCTTTTTCAGGCGCGTTCTTTAAAGCAATATCCCTATCTAAAGATTCCTCAACAACATCTTCTCTAAAAACATTCTTAATTGGTAAAGCATGTGCTGTTGGTTTCACATCTTCAGTATCTAGTTCGTTTAGCTTGTCCGCATAGTCTAAAATATCATTTAATTGTTCTGTCATCTTTTCCTCTTCATCACTTGCTAACTCTAATCTAGCCAACATAGCTACTTTCTCTACCGTAGCCTGATCAATCTTCATTAACTTCACCACCCTTTCTTAAATATACATCTAGACATCTTTTATCATTATAACATAGCCTGGTAATTGAAGCAACAATCTCTAATCAATAGCTAACATAAAATTAGTATATACAGCCTTTAAAGAAATAATTACAAACAAAATGGTCAATATACCAACTATTGCTTTATGGTATATTGACCATTTTTGATTCAATATTAACTTTAAAGCCTACTTCTAAAGCTTTTTAACCTTGTCATCTATATCATTTACTAACCGTTCACTATCTTTAGCTATCTGCTCTAACATGCTCTGCAACTGGTCTATTGAATCTGAAACTTCTTCAAATTTAGAATTAACTTCTTCTGTAGAAGCCCAGATCTCTTCAGTAGAAGCGCTAGTCTCTTCGGTTTTACTAGATTGAGCTTCACTAATTTCGATTACTTTATTCATATTGCTTGTAATTGAGCCTGAAGAATCAGAGATAGAATCGAAGACATCAACAATGCTATTCTGTTTAGACTTTTCTGTGCCAACAGTAATCTCCTTCATCTTCTTCGTAGCGTCTTTAACTGCTTCAGTAATATTCTGAATCTGTTTAGCTGACTTGCTACTTCTTTCTGCTAACTCTCTTACTTCCTCTGCTACTACTGCAAAGCCTTTACCCTCTTCTCCAGCTCTAGCAGCTTCAATAGCAGCATTTAATGCTAATAAGTTAGTTTGTTCGGTAATATCCATAATAGTATTTGAAATTTGACTGATTCGCTCTACCCTTTCTTCCAAATCCTGAACAGCTTGTGTTGCACTATCTAAAATCTTATTTCCATATTTGATATCCTTATCGGTATGCTGCATCTCTTCAAAGGTCTTACTTCCCGCTATATGCATCTCTTGAGACCGTTCAGATAACTCTTCAATAGTAGCTGCTACTTCACCGATAACCTTGCTTACTTCATCAACTGATTCGGCTGATTGGCCTGTGTTTTGATTAATCTGAACAATATTAGCCGTTGCTTCTTGCAGAACAGTCTCTAATTGCTCTGCATTTTGATAGATACCATTAATTATCCCCCGAATAGTTTCTAACATATAATTATACGCTTCTTCTAATTGACCAATCTCATCTTTACTCTTAACCTCAACTTGCTGTGAGAAGTCTCCTGCTGCTACTAAATTACTTACATTAACTAAATCTAAGATTGGCCGACTAATCCTCTTAGCAAATAGATTAATGATTATAGCAGCACCTACCAATAAAATAATACTAATAATAATTACATTATTCCTAGTTTGCACTAAGGCAGCCATGGCTTTATCAAATGAAATCCCTATATTTAATGCCCCATCTTTATAAGGTAGTACAATTTGATAAATATGATGATCATTCAAATTTAACAATTGAGTCTTAACCGCTGCTTCATTTATTACTTCTTTAAATATATCATCACTCTTAGAAGCCTTTTTTATCTCTGATGCAAACTCTTCATAAATACCACTCTTAGCTACTACCTCTTTATCTTTATCTAATACTGTTATGTAATCTATTTCATCTTTACTACTTAACTCTTTCAAAATACTCTGCAATCCAATCTTATCTTCTAGCTGCTTTAAAAAACTAGCATCCATACCAACCTGTACTATACCTGGTTTATCTTTTCTGCTAACACCGACAAACTTAAATAGTTTACCATCTACATCACGAACCATTGCCTTTTGTGCTACTACTTTATCAGGGTTATCTAAAATCTTTCTAAACTCATAGGCTTGTGCTTTAGGGTCATCAGGAAAAGTCCATCCCAAACCATCGGTGAAATTAGTTAAGGTTACTGTACCTTGACCATTAGTTATCCAAAATTCATCAATTCCTGTTTTCTTTGATAATCTAATTAAATCTTGGTTATTAATATCTCCTTCATTTAACAGGTCAGCTATTAATTGAGCTTCAGCAATCATCTCTTTTTCTAAAACTTTTTCAGCACTTTTATAGGCAGTTTCAGCATTAGCACTACTGGTCTTAATTACATCTGCTAATAACTCTCCTTGCCTTTTAAAGTTAGCCATAGTCTCTACACGATTCTTATAAATAATATAACCAGAAATAATAGCAAGTGTCCCAATAATAACTACCAACATTAAACCTATCATCTTCACTCTTAAATTAGAATTTAATCTTTTAAGCAAAATTATCTCCCCTTAAATATGTAATTTGAAATCTAATTTTGTATAAATTTGTCCTTTTTTATATTATACCACTTGTTATAATAGATATCAATCTGATGTTTGTTATCTTTAAATATAAAACGAGGTAGCAGAGTTAACATCTATAATAAGCTTTGAAAGGGGGAGCTATTATGATGACCTTCTATTGCTACCTCGGGGGTCTAACTATTTTTATTTATTTTCAGTCTTTTTATATGGAATACGTTTAGCCGGTTCAAACTGACTCTTAGCTTCCTTTAATATATCCTTATAAAGTCCAACGTTTCTATCCTCAAGATGGTCAAAAATCATTGGAGATTTCGTACCATAGCTTACATTCTTAATTGGGTCATCATCTAACTCAACTGCAATAATCTCTTCTACACCACGAGCCTGTGCCAACTTCTGTGCGATTGGACTAACGATCATGCTGTGTCCAAAGTTATAGTTATTACCAGCATCCGGTCCAACAGCATTAACTGAAATCATATAAACGTGGTTATCATAAGCCCGTGCCATATTAGTCATTTCCCAAATATCAAAGCTTCTCAACAAAGCAGCCGGTCTAATGATTATTTCTGCTCCTTTAACTGCTAGCAATCTACTTAATTCTGGGAAGTCACCATCATAACAAAGAATCATTCCGATCTTTCCTAATTCCGTATCAAATACTTCTGCTTTATCACCTGGAGTAGCCCAGCCGCCACCGGCTAATCTCTCTGTTGGGAATGGATGAGTCTTACGATAAACACCTACTACGCCTTCCGGTCCGATTAAAGCAACTGAATTATAAACGATTCCTGGCTCTTCTCCCTGTTCATACGTAGGTAAAGCAACATAAACTCCGTGTTCTTTAGCTGCTTTCTCTACCGGCTCTGTTACCTTGCCAGGAATAGGGCTTACTAGTTCATATAACTCTTCTGCTGACATAGCTGGATCAAAACCAGTAGTTACATCCTCTGGAAAGACAATAAGTTCAGCATCATATTCATCTACAGCTTTATCTATCCACTTAACTACTTTGGCTAAGTTTGCTTCTACATCATTTGGTTTAATAGCAATCTGTACACCTGCTGCTACAAATTTTTTCATTAATACTTTCCTCCTTATCTATAATCAACTTAGGCAATCATATTTGTTTCTTCTACTTCATCGCCATGAACTTGTGTGCCTAATCCGTTCTCAATAGCTTCTAATGCTTGGTCTAGAGAAGTAATAATTGCTCTTTCTCCACCGTTATTAACAAAATCTAATGCTGCTTGTACTTTTGGTCCCATACTCCCTGTTCCAAAATGGCCTTCGGCTTTATATTCTTCCATCTCTTCAACAGTTAGCGTACCTAAATTTTTCTGGTCTGGTGTTCCAAAGTTAATTGCTACATTAGGTACATCTGTTAGAATCATTAGAATATCCGCATCTACTTCTTCAGCTAGTTTACGAGTAGCTAAATCCTTATCAATTACAGCTTCAACTCCTGTTAACTGACCATTTTTATCTTCAGTTACTGGAATCCCTCCACCACCAGAAGCAATAATAACATTATCATTAGCAATTAATTCTTTAATTGCTTCTGTTTCTACAATCTTTTGTGGTACAGGTGACGGAACAACTTTTCTCCATCCTCGACCACTATCTTCTATCCAAACCTCATCTTTCTCGTCCATTGCTCGCTTAGCCTCAGCTTCGGAATAAAAAGGACCAACTGGCTTAGTAGGATTATCAAATGCTTCATCATCTTTTTCAACAACTACCTGAGTCACTGTAGTAAGCACATTCTTATTTATTCCCAATTTTCTAAAAACATTTCCTAAAGATTGCTGCATCATATATCCAATCTGCCCTTGCGTTTGTGCACCACAAATTTCTAAAGGCATCGGTGGCACTTCATCACTAGCTGCTTCGTTTTGAATTAAAAGACTTCCTACTTGCGGACCATTTCCATGACTTACTACTACTTCGTAACCATTCTCTATTAAGTTAGCTATCTGCTCACAAGCATTCCTAACATTAGTCAGTTGTTCTTGTGCAGTACCTTCCTGTCCAGCCTGTAATATCGCATTTCCTCCCAACGCTACTGCAATTCTCTTTGTCATCTTTATATCACCTTTCTAATTAATCAAATTTTATATATTTAAACTTTTAAGTGGGGTGGTATTAACTATTATTGATATAATCTTTAAGGTTAAGGTTTAGATTAAGGCAGAGGAAGACCATAATAAACCTTTATAATTTAAAAGTTTGAACTCCCTCAACCTTATCCTTAGCCTAAGCCTGAAAAACTACGTCTTTTATTAATAAAGATGTACTTTCAGACTGTAATTTTTTAGATAAATGTTTTATAATAGGCCAAGGAAGACATTTAATCAACCTTGACCTATTTAAGGCAAAAATTAAACTTAAACTTTAACTTTACATATCTTCAAAAGCTACTACACGACAGATACTAGATTCACCATCTACCATTCTCCATGGGAAACAACCAATAGTAGTTCTTTGGTTTAATAACTCATCAATTTCTCCACCTAAGTTTTCAACATGGATAATTCCGTGTGGGAATAGTTTAGTATGCATTAACTGACGACCTTCATCAGGGAAGATTTCAGTTAAAGGCTTTCCTAACTTCTCTTCACACTCTTCAGCTAGGTCAGGTCTTAACTTACGAATAACTGTGTTCATTGGGTGGTCAGCAGATCCACAATCAACACCTACCCATTTAATTTCTTTTTCTCTACACCATTCAGCAAATTCCATATTAGGTCCAGGGTGTTTACACATATAAGCTTCTTCATCAGCTTCTTCTTTATTGTAAGCATAGTGATGATATCCAGTATGGATAATTAAAATATCACCTTTCTTAACTTCTACTCTTTCTTCAATCATTTCTGAAGTATAGATTCCATACTCTCCTACAGCATCACTAACGTCAACTACTGCAGCTGGTCCAATTAAGTCTTCTAATGGAATACTAGCAATATCTCTCCCGCCAGTCCAGAAGTGACGTTCACCATCTAGGTGAGTACCAACGTGATTACTAGTTCTGATTATCTGTCCATTTACTCTTTCAGTAGACAATCGCTTGAAATACTTCATTTCTAATGGCTCATACGTTGGCCAAGGTGGTGTAGAAGTACTTAATGGTTGAGTTAAATCATAAAATTTCATTATAAATCGCCCCTTTTTAAATTTTAGTTTAGTTTTATATAGTTTTAATTAGGATAAGAATAAGAATCAAATTTACTTATCCTTATCCTATAGACTAACCAATCTTAATTAAACTGCTTCTATCTTAGGCTTGTCGCCATCTAAAAGTTCTTCAATAACTTCTTCAGTATGCTCACCTAACTTTGGAGCACGTGGTTTTGAATCCTCTTCTGGAACATTTGTCATCTTGATTGGATTCCCTGCGACTACCATATCATCTTCATAATCGTCTAAACCAACTAGCATATTTCTAGCTTCAATCTGTGGATAGTCAAATAAATCATCAATACTATTAATTGGACTAGTTGGTACCCCATGATTATCAATTATCTCTACCCATTCATCTACAGTCTTCTTAGCTAATTCTTCACCTAAGACTTCGTTTAATTCATCAATATTATCTGATCTGTCAGCATTAGTCTTAAAGCGAGAATCATCAATTAGGTCTTCTCTTTCAATAGCTTGACATAACTTAGCCCATAATGTATCATTTCCGGCTGCAATTACAAACCAACCGTCTTTAGCTTCAAAAGCCTGGAATGGAGTAATAGATGGATGCTTGGCACCTAGTGGTTTTGGTGCTTCGCCATCAACCATATAACGAGCAATGGCATTTTCTAAAATAGCAACCTGGCCATCTAACATCGAAACGTCTACTTTCTGCCCCTCACCAGTAATCGTTCTTTGATATAAAGCTGCTAAGATACCGCTTGCAGTAAACATACCTGCTACAATATCTCCGACAGACACACCTACTCTTACTGGTGGTCCATCAGGATAACCAGTAATACTCATTACCCCACTAGCAGCCTGAACAATCATATCATAAGCAGCTTTCTTAGAATCTGGACCGCTATGTCCAAACCCGGAAGTTGCTGCATAAATTATCTCTGGATTAATCTCTTTCAGTGTTTCATAGCCTAAACCTAACTTTTCCATAGTTCCTGGTCGAAAGTTTTCAGCTACTACATCGACTTTCTTAATTAATTCCTTAAAAGTCTGTATATCTTTTTCATCTTTTAAGTTCAGTTCAATACTCCGCTTTCCACTATTTAAGCTGGCAAAGTAAGCACTTTCTTCTCCATCTTCAAAAAATGGGCCAAAACTACGAGCATCATCACCTACTTCAGGACGTTCAACCTTAATTACATCTGCTCCTAGATTTGCTAGCATCATTGTACAGTAAGGGCCGGCTAAAACTCGAGTCATATCTAAAACCCTAACACCTTTTAAAGGCTTATCTTGAGTCATTTATTACACCTCCCATTGAAGTAAAAATATCTATTCAGATTAATTAACCTCTATACTTCTTAGCGAAAGCTCTTAGAGCATCTTCGAAACAGTTCTTTGGAGGGTCTACTAAACCAGCACCAACCTGTCCAACTCCTGGGTCTTTGTGAGCAATACCAGTATTAATTGCTGGTAAGATTCCCGTCTCTACTACTTTACGAACATCAATACCTGTAGCAGTTCCTCTAAAGCCCATACTTGGAATAGTAAATGTATTGTTCTCTTCAACACTGATTTCATACATTGACTTTGTAAAGTTAACTGCGTCTTCTGGTGTTCCACCTACGAAACCAACAATTGCTGGCGCAGCTGCCATCGCAAATCCACCAATTGCAGCAGTTTCAGAAATTGTACTATCACCAATATCTGGGTTAGCATCGTCAGTACTATAACCCGGGAAGAATAATCCGTCAATTACCTGAGCTTCTCCAGTAAACCACTCTTCATCTAACCCACTAACTCTAATTCCGAATTCAACTCCATTTCGAGCCATAGCAGTAATGATTGTGCTTCCTTCAATACCATGAGCAGCATCCATAGTCGCTTTACATGCTGGCATGGAGATATTTAAATAGAAGTGTTCGTTATCTGCCATAAAGTTAATAATATCCTTAATAGTGTTATTATCTGTATCAGTCTGTAGTAAATACGGAGTAATTTCTCTAATGAATAATGCACTACCAGCTTTATTACGGTTATGACACTCATCGCCCATGTGTAAAGCTTGGGAAGTCATATTTTTAATGTTAATACCGTCCTCTGTTAAAGCTAATGCTTCCTTAAGTGCTGGCGCTAATGTGTTCTCGATCCACTTTAACTTTTCAATTACTTTATCACTATAAGCTCCATATCTTAATACTTTTCCTAAACCTTCATTAATTGTACAGAATGCCTTATTCCCTTGGTCTCTATTCTCTACAACATAAACCGGCATTGAAGCAGAAACGATACCTGCCATTGGTCCAACAGCTTGGTGATGATGGCAAGGATCAAAAGTAATCTCACCTGATCCAGCTAATTCAACTGCTTCATCTTCATCTTCTGCTAATCCTTCATAAATAAGTGCTCCAATTACAGCACCTCGCATTGGTCCACACATGTCATCCCATTCTACCGGCGGCCCTGCATGAAGGATAGTCTTCTTAGTCATCCCTGGGATTACATCCTCTGCTGTTTCAATATCTACTAATACAGGTTCTGCATTTTGCATTCTTTCAACGGCTTTTGCATTTGCTTCTTTAATGCTAATACTCATTGTTAGTATAACCTCCTTGAAGTTTTTATCTTTGGTTTAAAATACTTTATTTTCAAGCTGAAATTCAGCAACTAACCGAATTTCAGCTTAATCACCTAATTAATCCATTAATGAATCTAATAACGATGCTAATTCAGCATCTCCTCCAGCTGGTGGTTCCCAGTCCATCTGAATTACATCTACACCTTCTTCTTTCAAGCTTTCAGCAAATGATTCTAAACCAATATTGATTACTTTTAACTTCTTACCAAAAAGCTCTAAAATCTTTTCCTCCATATCAGTCACCACCTTTCTTCAAGGATAGTAAACATTTTAATCTATATAAATTAATTAATTTCTTGAACAATTTTAGCTGCTAATCTAGCTGCTTGTGCGTTACTTGGCATTACAATTGCTCCAACTTCTTCTAACTTTGCAGTCTGCTCCGCTAAATCTTGTGGATCATTATCTGTTCCACATACTGATACAATTGTAGTTAAATGTCCGCCTCGTTCTTCCGCTTTAGCTTTTGCATCTTTAATAGATTCTGCTAATTCCCCAGCTGGGTCTTCATGAGAACCATAGCCTAATACAACATCTGCTAGAAGAATTGCCATTTCTTCATCTTCAGCTTCTACTTCTACTCTTTCTACACGAGTATAAGGTTCAATCATAGGGTGAGGTCTACCTTTTGTAAACTCATCTTCGCCTAAGTCAAGCGCTGTATTTTCTTGGCTCTTAGCATTATCTTCAAGTGCCCATTCTGGCTTTAATGGGATGTTAGAGTAAAGTGCATCTAACTCATCTGCTAGAATTAACATTGACTCATCACATAATGTTCCACCAGTATAAAGTCCTCTTAAGTACTTCTGGTCATCACTATACTTAGCAGTCTCTTCTTCTACAATCTTAGCAACTTCTTCTGGAATTGTAAAGTCTTTTGCTTCATAATCGTTACCTTCACTTAAGGCAACAGCTCTTAAGGCTGCTTCTTCTAAATTACTACTATAGATAGCTTTACTACCTTCAAATAAGTCTTCATTTCCACCTAAGAAGTTAACTACAACTGGCTTTTCAATCTTGTCAACTTCAGCTAATATCTTCTTAACTACCTCGTCAGCAGGTGGCTTAGAAACTAATACGATAACTTCTGTACTATCATCAGCAGCTAATGCTTTCAATCCTTTTAGCATTTCCATACCGCCAACTTCTGTAGATAAGTCTCTACCTCCAGTACCGATAACTTGAGAAACTCCTAAACCGCTTTTGTCAATAATTGTACTAACTTCTTGAGCTCCAGTTCCTGAAGCAGCTACTAAGCCAATATTCCCCTCACTAACTACATTAGAGAAAGCCAATGGTTTATTGTTAATTACTGCAGTACCACAATCAGGTCCCATCAATAATAGTCCTTTTTCAGCAGCTAATTCTTTTAACTCAATCTCTTCCTCCACTGGCACGTTATCACTAAATAACATAACATGTAAGCCTTTATTTAATGCCTTTTCCGCTTCTTTCTTAGCATAATCTCCTGGCACAGAAATAACTGCTAAGTTAGCACCTGGCATCGCATCTAAAGCAGAATCTAAAGTACGTGGACGATATTCATCATCTCCACCACCGCTAGCTTTAGCTTCTAATGCTTCTTCAACACCTGCTAATGCTTCTTCTGCTAGATCATCTGAATCAGCTTCAACAGCAATTACCATATCTTTTGGAGAAGCATTATCTGCCTCATCAGTTAAAAGTCCTACATTTTCTAATAACTCCTTATTATGAGGAGTAGCCATTACTACTACTGCTTCTGTTATACCTTCCATCCCTTTAATATCTTTAGAAATTGACATTAACGTTACAGAATCATAATAATTATTCTCATCAATTACAACCTTTTTAGCCATTTCATTTCCTCCTTCATTCTTTTCAAGATATTCTAACCTTAATTATCTTCTAATACCTTAGATAAAATATAACCTCCAGATAAGATTCCAGTTGCTATATCAGTCCCTGAAGTGCTACCTCGAGCTAAAAGCTGTAGTGTATAACAATAAACATCTCCAGCATCACCCAAGAATAATGCTTCAATAAGCTGTAAAATAACCTCTGGCGCTTCTGCATTAAGTATATGCTCTAGAGTAGTCTTACTAACTAAAGTAGTTTCTTCTTTGGCAGCAGTTAATATTTTCTCTCTTACTTCTAAATCTATATACTCAACCCCACTTGTAGTTTGCACCATTTGTAGGATAGTATAAAAACCTACTAAAAAGTCATCCCCAGCTGGTGTCAAGCCAGGTCCTAAACCTATTAACCTTTTAGAACTTTTTATCATCTTATCTTTATTATGAGTTAAAATAGCCTGCTGCAAATTAAGAATATTTGGATATGCCGCATCTGCAACACGACCAAAAGAAGACCTAAACCTTTCTCCATTTAACATTTGGACCAAAAAACGACTTATTTCCCCTACGCCTTCCATTTTGCCTTCTTCGACAACAATTTTCGCAAAGGTGCTAAAATTTTTTTCAAACTTATCTCGTCGTATAGCATCGATATTATTAAAGAGTTCACCATTCCAAACTTCAACTCTGTCTAAACCTATCCTTAACCCTGCTTCTTTAAAGAAAATCTCCTTTGGAGTCAGTTCTACTTCTTCACCAAGTTTAACATTAAAAGTTCTTAAGTCTAACCTATTGGAAGAAGCAATAATCAGATTATTAGGAGCATTTAAATTATTAGAAGTGGATATAGAAACCAACTTACCATTAGTCAATTTTAAATTAATAACTTTCTTAAAAACACTTTCTACCTTGGCTAAAGTAAGGTTTCCTTTTTTTAATTCTCTTTTAAACACTGAACCAATCTTTAACCCAGATAACCTCATTGCAAACTCCTTAATATTACTATATTTATTTTGTCTTGCTTTCAGTATATATATTCTACTTTTTATCAATAGTTGCCTTTGTAAATAATTGACGATAAGATGTTAATTGTATTGTGTTCATTTTATAAATGGATTCCTCGTTTACAATGCTTTCTTGTTTAACCGATTTTTGAATGTCAGCTTAATTATGCAGCAATTTTAGCTATAAAGAATAGCTGCAGACTTGTTCATAATTTCTCAAGTTCTTATTTTATAATCCACTCATTTAACTCTCTATATAATTAATTCTATTTTCAACAGGTAACTGCCTTTGTGATTTTATAACAATCATCATAGTCTTAATTGTGTACTTATTACAAGTTGTCTTTATTAAAGTCTAATAACTTCAAACCAACTTCTAAACTAAGACGTTGTTCATGGTTATTTAAGTCAATATCCATAATTTCTTGGATACGTTCAACTCGATATAGGACACTATTATAGTGTAGGAACAAATTGTCTGCCATCTTTTTGAGATTTCCGTTACAGATAAAGTATTGCTCAAGAGTCTTCACAAATTCTGTATTATGTTTCTTATCATACTGCATTAATGGTAGAATTGTATCTTGCAAAAAAGAATCTATTTCGCTCAAATCTAGATTATATAATAAACGATAGACACCTAAATCTTCAAAAAAGATAATATTATCGTCCTCTTGTTTAATGACATTAGCTACTTGCAAAGCACTATTAGCTTCTTCATAACTATCTTGAATCTTTTCTATACTTTCATAATAATTACTGATACCGACAATAATATCATGTTTAACTACTCTCTGGCTTATCTTTAATAATTTCTTTGCAAACTTTCTAATTCTATCCTTGATAGCTTCCTCAGACAACTCTTTTTCTAAAAGTGATTCAATTGGGTACATTAAAATAATATTTGAACCTCGATCACCTAAGATAACCTCCGGATAATTACTTTTTAAGTATAAATTTAATTCAGACAAAAGATTAGACTTTAATTCTTGGAACTTTTTTTGGTCATTATTAGAATTCTTCTGTCCATCAGTCAAATCGAACAAAAGCAAACTATAGGTTTTATCTAAATGCCAGCCAATCGAATGTGCCCTTTCAATAATAGTAGCCTCCGAATCGAACCGCCCTGAAATAATCTCATAAAGCAACTCATTATGATATTTCCTCTCTACTTCAAAGATAGCTTGTTGATTTATCATTTCTAAGGCCGCTACAGTTGAAGAACGCTCGATAGCCATTAAGTCAGCCCTTTTTAATTCTTCATTTAACTCCCAAACAAAGAGATGTCCTCTTAGCTTTCCGCCACCTACAATTGGAATCGACATCTGATAAATCTCTTTTTCATCAATCTCTACCTTAGTTCGTTTAAAACGTCCTACTATACTATCTTTCCTAATCAATTCTTCAGCTAAGTAATCACTAGCATGCTGGTCATCACCACTTCCAACAAATAGATCAACCTCTATTTCAGAAATATCCCCAGAAGCAAAAGCTAGAACTTTAAACCTAGGGTCAACAATAGCAACTGGATACTTAATCAAACGAGCTAAAGTATCTGCTATCTCCGATAGGCCTCCCCCGTCTAAAACTACCTCCATTAGATAATTATGCATATCTAATGACATCTTCAGGAAGTTTGCTTGTTCATTTAATATCTCACTTAAAACTGGTTCCATCAGTTCAGAAAAGGATACTTCATAAGGCAATTCTAATAAAGGAAACCCTAATTCATTAGCTTGTTCAATCATATTTTCGGGAATTTCTTCAATATATCGACCTGGTTTAATACCTAAGCCAGCTAAATTACTCTTTGCCAATCTAGGAATTAGATTATTTAATGCTTCTAAATCATCTTTCATTGAGTAAGTAGTGGTCAATAATAACTCACCCTCTTTGACCCAATCTAAAATATCAGGTACTTCCATCACATTAATATATTTAATATTCTTATCTAGACCTTTTTGGCCAGCTACCACCTTTACATTCTTTAATGGCTTCAGTTGCAAAGCTTCTCTAACTGTAATTCCAATATCTTTGGGCATCTTTATGCCTCCTCATGCTAAGAATTATTCTTAATCAGTAATTAATAAAACCTTATTATTAATATCGGCAAAAGTTCATCACAAATATACAGCCTATTTTTTTGTTATTAAACTACAAAATTTTATATTTTCTGCTTTAAAAATAATAATATGTAATAGTATCACTTCAAAATGTAGAGCCCCTTATCCACATATAAGCATGTAGATAAGGGGATAAGGAAGCTCAATCCTATTAAGTTGTATCTAATTAAATCTATTCTTATGCAATTCCTCTTTCCTCATCTGTACCAGGAATTACATTATCTAAGATTAAGGCAAGAATTGCAGTTACTCCCATACCTGTAGTTCCAATTGTATTAACAATTTCAGCTAACACTTGAGCATTTGGAAGTTCTAATGGATTATTACCAAAATAAACTGGAAGACTTAAGCCCATAAATAATGCAAAACCGACAATCATCTGATTTCTTTGTGATCCCATGTCAGCTTTCATTAAGTTACTAAGTCCTACAGCTGCAATTAAACCAAATAATGCACAATAAACTCCACCTACTACTGGTCCAGGAATAGTAGCTACTAAAGCTCCTGTTTTAGCAAATAATCCTAAAACTATCAATAGAACTGCTGCTACAGTTGTTACATATCTACTAGCTACTTTAGTCAGCCCTACTAAACCGATATTTTCTGTATAACTAGTATTAGCAAAAGCACCAACTAAACCAGCTAATAAGCAACCTATACCTTCTGAACCAATTCCTCGATTAATCTGCTTAGTAGTCGGTTCTGAAGCACCAGCTACATCTGCCATAGAGAAGTAATCACCAAAAGATTCAATAGCTGAAGCTAAATAAGCAGCTAAGATAGCGAAGAAGAATGATAACTTAAACTTTGGCATTCCCCAAGGGAAGATTAATGATCTTGGATCTCTAAACCAAGGCGCATTAGTTACTGGAGCAAAGTCTACATAACCTGGCATTCCTGGTTCTAAAATTCCAGTTAAAGTCATAAATAACGCCACAATATACCCTATAACTACCGCTATTAAAATTGGGAACAGACTAAGTTTCTTACTTTTTGACATTAAAGAGAAATAGAAGACTGCTAAAATAACTATAATAGAAATAATCCAATTCTGACCTGCTTGCGGGGCACCTGCCTCATATAATCCTAATCCAATTAACATAATAGTCGGTCCAATAACTACTGGCGTAATATACTTTCTCAAAACTCCCATTAAACCTGAAAATCCAATAAAAGCCTCAACTAATGCTCCTGAAATAACTGCACCACTAATATAAGCCATCGTTTCAGCTCCACCACCATCAACAGTAGCAATTATGGCAAAGAACGGGGCTAAGAAAGAGAAAGAAGTTCCCTGAATAATAGGCAAACGAGTTCCGAAGTTAACCTGTACTAAAGTTGCTAAGCCTGCTGCAATAAAACAAGCACTCACTAAAATAGCCATCTGAACCGGACCTAATCCTAATTTAGGACCTACTAATAAAGGCACGGCTACTGTTGCTCCAAACATAGTTAAAATTGCTTGAATACTTAAACCTAGTGTTTTACTAAAAGGTTTTGGGACATCATCTAAACCATAGATCATTCCATTGTCATTTGTTTCAATTTCTGTCTCTACGTTAGTCTCTGCTGACATTTTTATATAACCCCCCTGATTATTCTATGATTGACATTCTAGTAATAGCAATATGCTCCCTATCCTTAGCTTAACTACGCCTCCTTTCTCTTGAAGAGTTTAAAAGATCTTTACTTGTAAAATTTTCTGACATTTAAGTGTATAATTATATTCTTACTTAGACTGGCTGCTAACCAGTCTAAGTAAGCTTTACTAATCATAAATAAACACTTTAATTATCGTTCGCTTCTTTTTCTTTCAATGCTGCAAGAATTTTCTCTGGTGTGATCGGCATACTCTTCACTCTAACACCAATCGCATCATAAACAGCATTAGCAATAGCTGGGGCAGCTGGAATCATTGCTGGTTCAGCTACTCCTCGAGCTCCAAACGGACCATGTCCTAATGCATTCTCTACTATATTAGTTTCAATATTTGGTATATCCATAGCAGTTGGAATCTTGTAGTCAACAAAAGATTTGTTCAGAAGCTTACCTCCGTCATATACAAACTCTTCAAATAGAGCTGTACCAAATCCTTGGACTAATCCTCCTTCTAACTGTCCTTCTACTAACTCTGGGTTAATCGCCTTACCTACGTCAAAAGTAGTAACCATATTTAATACTTCTACTTGACCTGTTTCTGTGTCTACTTCAACTTCAGCAGCATGACAACCATAAGTCCAATGATTTACAGTTCTACCTTGACCATTTTCATCAAGATTACTTACGCCTTCTGGAATATATACACCACGACCGATAACTTGTCCACCACGACCACTACCGTCTTCATACATTATACCGATAGCATACTTACTAATTGGAGCTTGCTTATCAGTATTATCTGGGTCAGTAGTATCAAAGATAATGCCCTCTTCCATATCTAAGTCTTCCTCATCTACTCCTAAATCCTCAGATGCATAATCGAATAGTTGCTCTCTGGCATCTTCAGCAGCGTTAATGATAGCATTTCCTACTGAAAATGTAGTTCTACTACCTACTGTCTGCCATTCATAAGGAGTATAATCTGTATTTGGAGTAGAAACATTAATAGTATCTATAGAAACTCCTAATGCTTCTGCAGCCATCTGCGCTAAAGCAGTATAAGCTCCCTGTCCAATATCAGTAGCAGTGATTAATAGATTGATAGAACCATCTGCTAAAACCTGAATAAGTGCACTAGAAGCTGCATTCGGAGGAGTCGAAGGTCCTTTGTAACCTCCAGCAATTCCTTTTCCTCTAACTTTGGTAGGATTTGCTGTCTCCTCTTTTTCGTCTAACTCAATCTGTTCAGCAGCTAGTTCAAGAGTTTCACTATATCCTACATCTGATAATTCTTCACCGGTTACGTTCTTAGAACCATCTTTAAGAGCATTCTTTAATCTCATTTCTAACGGTGTTAATCCTAAATCTTCAGCGATATTCTCTATATGCTGCTCAATCCCCCAGTGAATTTCGCACATACCAAAACCACGATATGCACCTGTTACTGGACGGTTAGTATAAACACAGTATGAATCAGCCTTTACATTTGGAATTTCATACGGCCCAGCACAAGAATATCCTCCAGTCTTACTTACATTTACTGTATAATCGTTATATGCTCCACCATCCCAAATATACTCTATCTCTTGAGCAATAATATCTCCATCTTCTTTTACACCTGTTTTGAATCTAGCAATAATTCCTGGTCGTGCAGTTGCACATTCGAACTCTTCAGCACGAGTATAAGTGATCTTCACCGGACGACCTAATACCAATTTAGATAAAGCTACAGCAATCGGAGTCTCTGGATTTAAACCGGCCTTACCACCGAATCCACCACCGAACTGTTGTGCTAATAATCTCTGTCTGCCGCTTAAACTCCAGTTGATAGATGCAGATTTAATAGATGTAATAACAAATTCACCTTGTTCTGCATCTAAATAAGCTGAGATTGCTCCACTAATAGCCGCTATCTTTTTAGCAGTTATCTTTTTTGCTTCCTTTTGATTATTGACAGTTACTTCATTCGTCCTTTCTTTACTCTGACTTCTCATACTATTATTTTGTCGTTTATCAGGCTTTTCATGAAAAATTCTTTCAAGAAGTTTAATTATTAACGCTAACCCTCCTAATGAAACAACAACCGTTACCATCCCAATCACAGTAATTTGTAAGCCAAACCCTAAGTTTTCCATTGAATAATCTCCTCCCTAAGATACTTATTTTGATCTATTCTTAATTCTCAATCCTCAAATTACAGAGGCATATTCCCATGTTTTCTTTCTGGACGGTCAACCCTTTTACTCTGTAACATCTCTAAAGCATTAGCCAAACGAATTGTAGTCTTTTTAAATTCAATTACATCATTAACAATCCCTCTTTGAGCTGCGACATAAGGGTTTGCAAACTTATCTCTATACTCTGCAACCTTCTTTTCTAATATTTCTTCTGAGTTATCGGCATTATTAATCTCTTTACGATAGATTATATTTGCTGCACCGCGCGGCCCCATAACTGCTATCTCTGCAGTTGGCCAAGCAAGTACTAAATCAGCATTCATCGACTTACTACACATAGCAATATATCCCCCACCATAAGCCTTCCTAGTTACTAGAGTAACCTTTGGCACCGAGGCTTCTGTGTAAGCATAAAGCATCTTAGCACCATGACGAATAATACCGTTATATTCTTGACTAACTCCTGGTAAGAAACCTGGCACATCAACTAATGTTAATAGCGGAATATTAAAACTATCACACATCCTAATAAATCTAGCTGCCTTATCCGAAGCATTGATATCTAAACATCCTGCCTTATATTTAGGTTGGTTAGCTATAATACCTACAGATTTACCATTAAGTCTAGCTAATCCTACTACAATATTCCTGGCATAATCTGCTTGCACTTCAAAGAAAGTACCTGGGTCAATAATATGATTAATGACTTCTTTCATATCATAAGCTTCATTAGGGTTGCCAGGTATAATATCCTCTAATTGATCGTTCTCTTTTAAGTCGATATGATAATCTTCTATCTCTGGTGGGTCCTCCATATTGTTAGCTGGCAAGTAACTTAATAACTCTCTAATCTGCATAAGACATTCTTCTTCATTTTGAGTTGTGAAATGAGCTACACCACTTAATTGTCCATGAGCACCAACACCACCTAATTCTTCTGCTGAAACTTCTTCCCCTGTAACCGATTTAATTACACTCGGACCAGTTAAGAACATCTTACTTGTGCTTTCAACCATAAAGACAAAATCAGTTAATGCTGGTGAATAGACTGCTCCTCCGGCACAAGGTCCTAAAATCACAGAAATCTGTGGTACTACACCCGACATAAGTGCATTCCGTCTAAATATTTCTCCAAATCCATTTAAAGCCTCTACACCTTCTTGGATCCTTGCACCACCAGAATCATTCAAACCAATAAAGGGTGCTCCCATCTCATTTGCCATATCCATTACTTTACAGATCTTTTCTGCATGAGCTGCACCTAGTGAACCACCCATCACTGTAAAGTCCTGCGCAAAAAGATAGACCAAACGACCATCAATCGTTCCGTATCCAGTAACTACCCCGTCACCGACTGCCTTCTTATCTTCCATCCCATGTTCTGCATATCTTGGCTCAACAAAAGAATTAATCTCAACAAAACTATTTTCGTCTAATAAGAAATCAATTCTTTCTCTAGCCGTCATCTTCCCTTTCCTATGCTGCTTCTTGATTCTTTCCTTACCTCCACCTTGCCGTGCCTCTTCTTTCCGCTTACGAAGTTCATCTAATTTTGTTTCAATTCCCATCTCTATCTCACTCCTATAGGCTAAAATTTTTAATAGCTTATACTATTTAAGTTTATACTTAATCTTCATTCTTATTATTCCATTTATGCTAAATCTAATTTTTACATCTGCCGACATATTTCTTTGCCAGTATATATAACAATTTCTTTCCTTTCTTACTCATTTCCTGTGTTAGTCTTTTACAAAGAATCCTCAATTCTTTTGTGGTATCTATCTAAATGTTAAATATTAATCT